>Ga0255759_10004233_pt1 | contig 12452 bp, 13 predicted proteins | sample 101ome_20_FD_179959 | JGI IMG/M metagenome (GOLD analysis project Ga0255759, IMG submission 179959) | Coastal salt marsh microbial communities from the Groves Creek Marsh, Skidaway Island, Georgia - 101404AT metaG (version 2) | ecosystem: Environmental > Aquatic > Marine > Intertidal zone >...
AATATCTAGATATTAGAGGTTTAGAGAGGTTGGTAAGGTTGCAATCATATTTACTCCGGCATCCCTTAGTGCACTTTGGGTCGCTTCATTGACCGAGCCCTCCCGATCCCTAAAAATCTCGGACCTGCCGTAACCGGTTACCAGTGCCTCACCGGTATTATTTCCGGAGGTATCAAAGGCTGTAATCGTAAACTGCATCCAGGATTCAGCAAAAATATCATTCCCCCTAATTGGGGCGTCAAACTCAAATCGGCTGAGACGGGGATAAACAATAAGATCAATCTGATTCAGGTCAACGGAATCCTCTTGACTGTTGATGATGGTGACCTCTGCAAATAAACCTGTAAAAATATTTCTCACTAAATCGGCAGCTGCAGGGCCTACTGTGATCGACCAGTTGGCCTGTCCGTCAATGTTTTCATTGTACTGAAACCCTTGCAAATCATTATCTATAATCACTGCCGCATGGTAGGGCATAGATGCAATAAGGGGCGTAGGTACATTTGAGATGACTGTGATTTCTGAAGCACAGCCCAAGAGGCTCATAGCAATTATTATTGATAAGAGCCTCTTTATTAACATTGGTTTAGTACCAGTTATCTAATCTTCTAACCTCGATACCGTCATCTATGAGGCTTTCAAATAAATCTACATCGCTACCTCTGTAATGATAGGGAAAGACGATATTGGGTCTAAACTCGTTTACAGCACTTGCGGCCTGATCTTCGGTCATTGTGTAAGGAAGGTTAAAACAAATAAAGGCAGCATCGATATCCTGTAAAGCTCTCATTTCAGGGATATCCTCGGTATCACCGCTGACATAAATTCTGGTATCGCCTAGAGTGATCACGTAGCCATTACCTCTTCCTGGGTCATGATACATGAGCCTCTCTTCGGTTAGGTTGTACATGGGGATTGCCTCGACTGAAACTCCAAAAGCATTAAAACCCTCTCCGTTAGCAATAGTCTGAAGGTTGTAGGTAATGCTTCTTGAGGTATTAAAGAGCTCTCCAAATAAAGCATTGGGAGCGATGATCAATGTGCTCGGAGATAAAAGCTCAAGAAGTACATCAGGCTGAAAATGATCCCCATGGATATCAGTCACCAAGATCAGATTTGGACTAGGCATAGAAGCGTACGCATCGCCAACCGGGTCTACATAAATGCTGATATTATTCCAATCAATATTAAAACTCGCGTGACCTATCTCAGTAATGGTCACATCTCCTGTATCCGATTCTATAACACTCTCAGCAGACACTGCATGAGACACAAATAAAATGGATAGAATTAAAATGTACTTAAACATATTTTCTCCTTCTTGATATAATTACCAAACGCTAGGCCACGGGTTTCCAACCAAAAATTCTGGATTAGCTCCCTCTCTAGGCCTAAATTTTTGAATGCGCCCATTATTTACAGAGGCAGTATAAAAATTACCCTCTGTATCGGTCACTATTCCATGGACGCCCCATAGGCCTCCTGGATATTCGCCCCAGCTTCCCCATGAATACAAAAAATGTCCCTCTAGGTCATAACCAAGTATTTTGTGAGTCCCCTGGTCTGCAGCCCACAATTTTTCATCGCTGGTGACAATAAAGCTATGTACGTCCATAGGAGATAACCTTCGATTTTGAATTGCATCAAAGGCCCACTCTCTAAGATAGTTTCCATTTTCATCAAATACCTGAACCCTAAGATTTTCTCTGTCATTGACAAAGACCTCTCTAGTTAGTGGGTTAACGGCAATGCCGTGGACGTTATACCAGTGATTGGGTCTTGTCTCTCCACCCCTTTCACCTGTTTCACCCCATTGACCTAGAATATTGCCGTCCATGTCGTATTTGATGACACGCTGGTTATCGTAACCATCGGCCAAGTACATGGTATTTTCATCCATAAATACGAGAAACGTAGGCCTCCTTAAAAGGGTATCGCTTTCGCCAGGTTGTCCTGGAACGCCCAAAGTCAAAACCAGTTCACTCATATCATTAGTAAACTTGTGAACCGCATGACCCTCTGCATCAACTATCCAGATATGCTTCTCAGGATCATAAGGGCTAATCTCAATATCATGAGGACGAATAAAAAGATCATCCCACTGCTCAAAGGTTTCCGTTATGTAACCCTCACGATTAACAGCAAAAATATAATGCTCAAACTTAAAGTCTACTCCCTCGACACGTCCTCTGGGATCAGATTCTTCATCAAACTCAGGCGGAAATACTCTTGGAACACCAGCGCCTGCCTGCCTCAGCGGAAGTCGATTGATTGGGTAGAGTAACCCAGGACCAACATCTTCTAGTTTGACGGTATCAAGTTCTCCGCGGTTGATTAGGGGTAGCTCACCTTGGGCGGCTACGAGTATCCTATCTGGACTCTCTGCAAAAACATCCATCGTGACAGAGTAAGTCCAATTCTCATGCCCAGGCAAACTGTCTGACATCGGCTTGGGCCAGTCTGGCACAACCTCATAAGGACCAAATACATCATGCCCTCCAACAAGACCTGGCACTGCTGCAAATCCTGTCCCTGGAGTAGAATTTTCTATTGGTATATTTTGATTACAGCCGACAAACAATACCGCAATACTTGCTAGACCTAAGCACGAAACGAGTTTTAAATTTTTTCTAATCATAAAGATTGATCCATTATTCCTTTTGAAAATCTTAGCATTTTCATTTTGAATAGGTAAGAAAAACTGACTGCGAGAGGGATGTGTTGAGTCTTTGCGTTATAATAGGATTTTTAAATCCTCGTATAAATTATGTTAAAAAAAATTACAGCGATTGTTGCAGCTGTTGTTATGATCTTGTTTTTTTGGTCTGCCAATCAATCAAACATCAGCCTTGAGCAAGATCGTCAACTTGCTCAGACGTATTGTAGTTCATGTCATTTATTCCCTGAGCCAGATATATTGCCAAAGGATAGCTGGCTTGCTGCTCTTGGTTACATGGGTTACTACTTGGGTATAACCAATTTAGATTATCTAGAGGGCTCTCCTGACTTCGTGATCGAAAACGTGCAGAGTAAGCTAAGATACCTTGAGAGGGAGGGTGTATTTCCTGCCTCACCCTTGATTAGTGAAGAGGATTGGGAGACTGTAAGGAGCTATTACTTAAACGCTGCGCCAGACCTTTCAAGAGAACAACTGAGTAAATTACAATCTGCTGAATTAAGTCAGTTCAATCCATTAAGGACGAGTTATAGATTTAGCCCCCCAATGCTCACCACTGCTGTGGGCATTGACTCAACAAATAATCAAGTTTACCTGGGCGATAGTTTCTACGAGAGCATAGCAAGCATTGGCAACAATGGAAGGGTTGCATCCGGTCCTAGAAATTTTTTTCCACCTGTTACCCCCATAAAATTTGAGTTTACTCAAGACGCAATTTTTGTGGGTTCGATTGGCGATGTATTTGGTTCCAGTACTGCTGACGATGCACCAGGCTTTATTGGCATATTGACTGAAATTGAAAATGGTATTGGTGATGCAGTCTATACCCCCCTCATTGGAAATCTACCAAGGATTGCTGACTTCCTGCGAGTAGATTTAGATCTGGATGGTAATGATGATTTTGTTGTCAGTGGATTTGGGCTTGCCACAGGACAGCTTACGATACACTGGGGAAGGGACGAGGGTGGCTTTGATATCCAAGTACTTGCGAACAGAGTAGGCTCTGTTAAAGCTCAGACCTCTGATTTTAATGATGACGGCATCCCTGATATCGCGGTTTTATTTGCCGATGCTAGAGAGGGAATCGTTATATATGAAAATAATGGAGACAGAAACTTTACCCCTCACAATTTGCTAGAAATGCATTCTGCCTACGGACATACCTTCTTTGAGATCAAGGACATGGACGGCGATGGGATGGAAGATTTTCTTGTCGCTAATGGTGATAATGTTGACTCGGATCCATATAACACTCTAAAAAATTATCATGGAGTAAGAATCTATAAGAATTATGGTGATTATAATTTTGTCGAGGATTATTTTTATCCTATGTATGGCGCGTATCGGGCTCAGGCGGAGGATTTTGATTTAGACGGTGATTTGGATATCGCAGCCATCGCGTTCTTTCCTGATTTTTCTCTAGATGAGCCAGAGAGTTTTATTTACCTTGAAAACAATGGTGGGGTATTTACTCCTTTTAGCAGCACGCAAGCTAATCAGGGAAGATGGATGACCATGGACGTAGGTGATATTGATGGGGACGGTTTGCTCGATATTGCCCTTGGAGCGTCTTATGTTCCGTTAGGTATGTCTAATTATATGGAAAAATTTCAAGAGATGGCGGCTAATGGCCCGGGTGCAATGATCCTTCAAAATAATTCTCGTGATTGATGGCTTAAAATTTTTAATGAGATTTATCATCTCGCCCCAGACAATAGGCTCTGTTTACCCAAGCTCAAGATTTCTTGCAAGAGAGATGACCAAAAGCATTCAATCACACCATAAGGTCCTTGAGCTGGGACCCGGAACCGGCTCAGTTACACAAGCTATACTTAATAGAGGTGTCAAAAAGCATAATTTGAAGTTAATTGAACTGGATGCAAGTTTACAAAAAATCTTAGCTTCTAGGTACCCTGGCATAGAGGTGATCAATCAGAGTGTGACCTCTCCTGTGTTATTAAGTTTCTTTTCTGATATGAAATTTGACGCTGTTGTTTCAAGCTTGCCTCTGGTGCTTTTTTCAGATGACGACCTAGATGCTTTACTTGCATTCTATAAAAAAGTTACTCATGAAAAATCTTGGATGGTGCAATTTACTTATGCAAAAAAATTAGCCTACAGCAATCAATTAATTCATAAGTATAGTCTTAATCAAAAATTCAAGAGAAAGGTCTTCCTAAATATTCCGCCTGCAAAAGTTTTTCATATATCATTAGTTAGATGAAAATTTATTTATATCTAAGCTTGATATTTTTTTTTGGATGCTCCATGGCCGATCAAGAACCTTTAGTTGGCATTGACAGACGTGTAGATTTAAATCGCTTTATGGGCGACTGGTATGTGGTCGCAAGCATTCCCATAGACCTATGGTTTGCCTCTGAGGCAAATGCCTACAACGGTATTGAAACATATGAATTAACAGATGATGGCAGAATCTTAACTACCTATACGTTTAATGATGGTTCATTTTCAGGTGAGGTTGTTCAATTTAATCCTGTTGCGTGGGTAGATAATCTAGAGACAAATGCAGAGTGGAAAATGCAATTCATGTGGCCCTTTAGGTCAACATATTTAATCGCTTATCTGGATGATAATTATCAGGAGACCATCATTGGCGTTCCATCAAGAAAGTATGTCTGGATCATGACAAGGACTGCCAATATCGGTGAGGCTAACTTGGAAAGGCTCATAGGCATTGCAAGGGATCTAGGTCATGATACCGATAGAATCAGAATCATCCCTCATGAGTCTCAATAACTAAGGTAAAATTTCAGAGCCATCCCAGGCAAAAATTTTACCGCCAGCATCGTCACTTAGATTACTTATCACATCTAAGATTTTTTTAGCGGAAAAATCGGGTGTAAATAGTTTTCCTGCAGGCACATTCTTTTGGAATGGTAGTGAAAGGGGAGTATTAACCGTTCCAGGGTGCATTCCAATTACCTTGCTCTGCTTGTTTTTTCTGCTTTGTTCTATATGTGCATTTTTAATGAACATATTGAGTGCGGCCTTACTCATTCTGTAGCTGTACCAACCACCTAATTGATTATCACTGATGCTACCAACTCGTGCAGAGAGGAATGCAAAGACTGATGGGCAATTTTGATTAAGAAGGCTAAAGAAATATTTACCAATTAACACATTAGTTATTAAATTAATCTCAAGTACCTTATTAAGTGAATTCTTTTCGATTGCATTTAAATTTTTTTCAGGAAATATTTCTTGGGTATGCAAAATACCTATAGTACTGATTATTAAGTCAAATTGATGATCGACTAATTTTTCTTTTATTGCTTTAATGCTATTTTCATCTGATGGATCATAAAGATATTCTTTGGTATCTCCCTTAATATTTTCAGATGAGCTTCGAGAGACTAAAAATAAATCATAACTTTTCTCAGAGAGATTTTTTATAATCGCTTGTGCAATGGTACTGTTGGCACCAAAGATAAGAGCTTTCATTAACTACATAAATTGAGAGAGGTTATTCATAAAATCGCTAAGAAAAACATCAAAGGCCGCGCTTGATGCAAAGATTAATAAACCGTGCGCAAAGGTGATCCAGCCAATGGGGTCAGAGTAAGTGCGAATATACTGATCAATAGATTTAAGTTTAACTACGATATTATTATCCTCACCTAAAAGCTCTGATAATGACGGCGTTACAATCAAGACCGCATTTAGAAATAGAATGACTAAGACATATCCAAATATCAGGAAAATAGAGAAACTTAGCATGATCATCCTTATGATCAAATACAAAGCTCCAAGTAGAATAATGACACCAAAAACTAATTTTACTTGCGAAAGCTTGTCGAAAATCTCTTTAAGTGATGGAAACCTTCTTCGAAGAAAATCGTCTGAAATCATTAATCCAGATAAAATTAAGATAATGCCATAAATATAGTTCATATTGCTCCCGATGCATTTATTTATATTATTCATCCAGTATAAACTAAAGGGTAATATTTTTTGAATTTTGTGCTGAGGGGTATTCACTAAAATAATTTCTATGCCTATAAAACATAAGTATGATGTTATCGTTATAGGAGGTGGTAATGCTGGATTGAATGCTGCTATTACTGCGGCGGATGCTGGCGCAAAAGTTCTTCTACTAGAAGTGGCACCTAAGAATCAACGAGGCGGAAATAGTAGGCATGTAAGAAATTTTAGATGTTCTCATGATGCACCATTAGGGGTGCTCCCCGATTCGTATAATCACAATGAATTTAGACAAGATATTATTCAAGTAACAGAGGGTTATACAGATTTAAATCTACTTGATTTACTTGTTTCTAATTCATCGGATTGTTATTTATGGTTAGAAAAAATAGGCGTAAGATTCCAAAAAGCCCTAAGCGGTACGCTTCAACTTAATAAGAGCAATGCTTTTTATTTAGGCGGTGGTACAGCGCTATTAAATACACTTTATGCAGTAGCTGAAACAAAGGGCATTAAAATTATTTATCAAGCCAAAATTAAAGATATTACTATTAAAAATAAAGCATTCGAGTCAATCATATTAAATAATAATGGGTCTGATCTCTCTATTGAGGCAAGCTCTTTGATCTTAGCTTCTGGCGGCTTTCAAGCAAATAAAGGATGGCTTGAGGATATTTGGGGCGCTAAAGCAAAAAACTTCATTGTAAGAGGTTCGTCGTTTGATCGAGGTGAAATTCTAAAGATAATGATGAGTTTAGATGCTGATGTCGTTGGCGATGAAGACCAATGTCATGCGATTGCGGTAGATGCAAGATCTCCTGAATACGATGGTGGTATAGTTACCCGCATAGACTGTATCACGCATGGAATTGTCATTAATAAGCATGGTGAGCGTTTCTATGATGAAGGTGAGGATATCTGGCCTAAAAGATATGCCATTTGGGGAAGGCTGATTGCCATGCAAGAGGATCAGATAGCTTATGCAATCATTGATAGTAAAATGCTCAATCAATTTGTTCCTACTGTACTTGATCCTATTGTTGGCAATACGATCGAAGAGGTTGCTAATCAAATATCAGTTGATTCAGAGAGGTTAAAGCAAACTCTTCATAATTTTAATGCATCGATCTCAAAGACTCACTATGACCATTCTAAGCTGGATGGTTGCAGCACTGAGAGCATCGTACCGAGAAAATCGAATTGGGCAAGAAGGGTTGATACCCCACCGTATTATGCTTATCCGCTTAAGCCAGGCATTACCTTTACCTATATGGGGCTCAAAGTAGATAGTCAGGCTCGTGTGCAATTTAATGGTAAAGCCTCAGAAAATATATTTGCTGCTGGAGAGATCATGGCGGGCAATATACTGGGCCGTGGATATGTTGCAGGTATCGGCATGACGATTGGGACTGTTTTTGGGAGGCTGGCAGGACAACATGCCTACGGATAGAGAATCTGAACTATTTAAGGAGGCATATCGAACCTTTAAGGTTTGTAATGCCTGTCGCTATTGTGAAGGGTTTTGTGATGTTTTTCCTAGTATGCAAAAGTTATTGGAGCTTGATCCTAGCAAAATGAAACAACTTGCAAGCGTATGCCATGATTGCCGCGAATGTTATTACGCATGCCAATATATCCCACCCCATGAGTATGCGATTAACGTTCCTAAAGTCATGAGCCAAATTAGAAATATTACCTATAAACCAAATACATCCAGCTTTATTCAAAAGTTCTTCACTTTTTTTAGTTTAAAACTCGTTACCATTATAATTATTCCAGGTCTTTTTATGACGATAGGATGGCTCACCCATTCTTCAGATTTTTTTCTGAGCATTAGCTTTGATCAAGGAAGCTTTTATTATTTTATGGATCATAGGACTATGCTCACCTTATTTATTCCAATCACATTACTTGTGATTTTTATGATTATTTATAGGATAAATGTTTTCTCAAAAATTGGTCATTCAGCTTTATCAGGCGAAAACAAACAAAACTCCATGAAAGCTTTATGGGATGCGATTTCCCTTAAAAATCTAAGGGGCAATGGTTCTGGATGTAAATTTCCAGGCGATAAGAATAGCAAGATTAGGCATTACAGCCATCATTTGTTAGCCGGTGGTTTTATTTTATGTTTTATCTCAACCTCTATAGGCACTATCTATCATTATGTATTTAATTGGTTTGCGCCTTATAGCATCCTTAGCTTGCCAGTTTTTTTTGGTTTTTTAGGTGGGCTAGGTATTGTCATGGGTTCACTATCGCTGTTATGGCAAAAAAGTCAGCAAGACATGCTACCGGTTGATGAGAGCCATGATAGATCAAGCAGTCACTTCACGTTATTACTGCTCCTGGTGGCTCTCTCGGGGTTGATGCTTTTATTATTAAGAGACACCTTCCTTTTAGCTGCGCTGCTGTATTGGCACCTAGGGCTCGTTGCTTCTTTTTTTCTAGCAATTCCCTATGAGAAAATGATGCATGTATTTTTTCGAGTGCAGTCATTACAGAGAAGATAAAAATGAGAGATTTAAAAATATTTTATTTGCTCTTAGTGATAATTATGCTCTCTTGCAGTACCGATCAAGAGGCTGATTTTTCAAGCAGCATTATTGATGAACTTCTCATTATTGCGCCAGCATCGCCAGGAGGAGGCTGGGATCAAACCGCAAGATTAATTCAGGATGCATTAATTCAAGAGGGCTTAGTAAGAAATGCACAAGTGATAAACATACCTGGTGCCGGAGGGTCTATTGGCTTGGCACAGCTTGCAAACGGTACCTTTGATGGATCCAATGTCATTATGATGTCCGGCCTTATTATGTTGGGCGCGACAATCACTAATGACTCACCAATCACGCTCAATGATACCGAAGCCTTAGCCCGGTTGATTGGAGAATATGAGGTATTAGTTGTACCAGCATCGTCGCCATACCAGAGCCTCGATGAATTTCTTGATGCATGGCGTTTAGATCCAGGAAGTTTGGCTGTTGCCGGCGGCTCTGCTGGCGGAACTGATCACATGCTACTCGGGTTAATGGCAATAGAGCAGGGCATCAACCCATCAGAAATAAATTATCTGCCGCACTCAGGGGGCGGCGAATCTCTTGCATCGATACTTGGCGGACATGTTGCCGCAGGATTAAATGGTCTTGGAGAGCTCTTGCCATTTATCCAGTCTGAGAGAGTCACGGCCTTAGCTGTCTCAAGCCCTGAGAGAATTGAGGGTATCGAGATACCAACATTTATTGAGCTTGGCCATGATATTGAGCTAAGCAACTGGAGGAGCGTTATTACTTATTCCAACCAATCAGCAGAGACGATAGAGGCCTATAGCTTATTAATTGAGAGACTCGTTGCAACGGATAGTTGGGGTGAGATTGTTGAGAGAAATAATTGGTCAGACCTTTACCTTGAAAAGAATGATTTCGATAGCTTTATGACGAGCGAGCAAATTATTGTTGCAGATGTCCTAGAATCCATTGGCCTGAATTGATGATAGATATTCTTAGAAAAAGTCCTTTCAGTCTCTTTTTAATCATTTTCTCTTTATGTTTTCTGCTCTCGATCCCATTTATTAACAAAGGGATGGGTTATGACAGCATTGGTCCAAGATTCTTTCCATGGATAGTATCATTGCCCCTGTTTATTTTGGCATTGCTTGGAGCTTTCCGTTTAGCTAGTAGAAAAAAAAAGATAAGACATGATTATGATAATTTGATCCTACCTTTTGTCATTGTTTTGCTCTCGTTGCTACTTATCGAATACCTAGGCTTTATTATCACAATGACTCTGATTTTTACGACCATCGCATTTTTTCTCGGTCAAACATATTTAATCAGAAAAATTATTATTGGCCTTATCTTTAGCTCTTTGCTCTTTGTATTTTTTAGCTATTTTTTAAATATCTCTCTACCTTCTTTGATCTTTTGAATATGTCTAGTTTTGATAACCTACTTTATGGTTTCCAGATTGCATTAGAGCCAACTAATCTTATTTTTGCTTTTTTGGGAGTATTGCTGGGAACGATTGTAGGTATTTTGCCAGGAATCGGACCAGCTATGACCGTTGCTATCTTACTTCCTGTCACCTTTCAATTAGATCCTACGGCTGCCTTTATCATGTTTGCTGGTATCTATTACGGAGGCATGTATGGAGGCTCGACAACATCGATACTGCTTAATACTCCAGGGGAGACGGGAAGCATGATTACAGCGCTTCAGGGAAATCTTATGGCAAAAAATGGAAGAGCAGCCGAGGCCTTATCAACGGCAGCGATTGGTTCCTTTATTGCAGCGTTTATAGGAACAACATTGCTGGTCTTTTTTGCACCAAGAATTGCAGAGATGGCTCTGATTTTTGGTCCAGCAGAATATTTCTCGCTCATTACCCTTGGCTTTGTGTCAGTAGCCTCTGTGCTTGGGAGTGATATAAGAAAAGGAGTCTTAAGTTTACTCTTTGGTTTGGCTGTAGGATTAATTGGTATTGATTTACAGACAGGACAACCAAGATTCACTTTTGGCCTTGCGTTCCTCCTTGATGGCATTAATGTCGTAGTATTTGTTGTGGGACTATTTGCAATAGGTGAGTCCCTATATTTTCTGATCAATCAAAAACAAAGCCCTCATACAAAAAATCTTTTCAAGTGGAAATGGCTCAGCAAAGATGATGTAAAAAGAAGTTCGATGCCTTGGTTTAGAGGATCGTTTATCGGTTTTTTTATGGGCTGCCTTCCTGCTGGGGGAGCGGAAATTCCAACCTTTATGTCCTACGGGCTAGAAAAAAAATTAAGCAAAAGGCCTAAAGATTTCGAGTCTGGTGCAATCGAAGGTGTAGCTGGTCCCGAAGCTGCAAATAACGCTGCGGCAGCTGGAGTTTTAGTTCCCTTGCTGACCCTAGGCTTACCCACTTCAGCCACGGCAGCTATCATGTTGTCAGCCTTCCAGCAGTTTAATATCCAGCCAGGGCCTTTGGTCTTTATCAATAATGCAGAACTTGTATGGGGTATGATCGCGAGTCTATTCATTGGAAACATCATGCTCGTGCTCCTTAATTTGCCTCTAGCGCCACTGTGGGCAAGGATACTAGACACACCTAAAGAGTATCTTTATGCGGGTATTTTTGTTTTTGCATCGCTCGGTGTTTATAGCTTATCGGGGTCGACCGTGGACCTCGTGATGATGATCATCTTTGGTGTCATAGGTTTAGCAATGAGGCTCGAATCGATACCCCTTGCGCCGGCAGTGATCGGTGTTATCTTGGGCCCCTTGGGCGAGCAACAATTTAGAAGGGCGCTCGCCATTGGGCAGGGTGATATATTTTATATTTTAGATAGGCCCCTATCGCTTGCACTACTTCTCACAGCTTTCTTGGTGTTAACATTAAGTTTTATTTTTAAATCTAAGTATAAGGACTGACTATGTATTGCAATCAATGCGGAAAAGAAGTTTCTAATAATGATCGCTTTTGTAATGCCTGCGGGACGGCACTTAGTGGATCTGCATCTACCGATGGTTCTAGACCCATATCTAACAATAATTCACCACTTCCTCCTGCAATTAATAAGTCTTTTAGTGATGACTTCGTTTACGCTGGTTTTTGGTGGAGGGTGCTGGCTTATCTCATTGATGCAATTATTCTGTCCGTTGGTTATTGGTTGGTTGCCCTTGTATTTGGTTTCAATGGATGGCTATTTTTGGGAGTTGACTACAAGTATTGGGCAGCAGCAGGCGTAACTTTAGTTGTGATCTATACAGTTTTAACTTTTATTGCGCCGTGGCTCTATTATGCGCTGATGGAGAGCTCTAAGTGCCAGGGAACCATAGGTAAGTGGGCATTA
>Ga0255759_10004235_pt1 | contig 12451 bp, 7 predicted proteins | sample 101ome_20_FD_179959 | JGI IMG/M metagenome (GOLD analysis project Ga0255759, IMG submission 179959) | Coastal salt marsh microbial communities from the Groves Creek Marsh, Skidaway Island, Georgia - 101404AT metaG (version 2) | ecosystem: Environmental > Aquatic > Marine > Intertidal zone > Salt...
CGAGCAGGTCGAGGACGTCGCCGAGGATCTGTTCGATGAATGGACGGCCGAGCTGGAACAGTATTCGAACGCTGCGCTGCGGCGTGACAGTGAACGCCAGCTGCGAGAAACCCGGCGTCGCTACGAACGCCTGATAAGTTCCATGCGCCGCGCCGAACAGACGATTGATCCTGTATTGGCCAGTCTCAAGGACAACGTGCTGTACCTGAAACATAACCTCAACGCTCGCGCTATCGCCTCTCTGAAAGGCGAGCTGAGCACAGTGAACCAGGATGTCGAGAACCTGATCACTGCCATGCAACGTGCGATTGCTGAATCCAACGCCTTCATCGAAGATATGCGGCAGTAACCTGGTTCTGGCAGGCGGCCGTCATCGCCTGCCTTATTTGACCACCCGGGCATAAGTAAAATCTGGGTCCTGTCCGATCACACGTCTGACCATGCCCTTCAGTTTCGGATGCACCAGGAAAGCACTGCCTGTCTCGGCAGTCGGCAGTACCGGCACTTCTTCGATGATAATCCGCTGCAGTTCGGCTGCGGCGCTGAATCGTGTCTTAGGATCAACAGAGCCCTGCAGCACAGCCAGCCAGCGGTCATACTCAGCATTCTTGTAGCGACCACGATTGTTCGCATTGTGGGAACCGAGGAGATCAGCATAGGTGACGAGATCATCAAAATCGGGATACCAGCTGGAAAGCACGATATCGAACTCACCCTGCCGCGATTTATTGAGGAACTGCTTGAAAGACTGCTGGTCAACCAGGGCCTCAATACCAAGAGACTGCTTCAGCACGCCCTGAATATACTCCGCGACCCTGGCGCCCGTTGGCGATGATACCGTCAAAATCGTCAGAGGCGGAATCCCGCCGAGTTCCGCTTTGGCCTGGGCCAGCCGCTGCTTTGCGCGCGCCATACCACGCTCGACAGCAGGCGGCGGAAACTCTTCAACGAAACTCTGCTCAACCCCCTTTACCCAACTCGGAAACAGGGTCGTGGTTGGCTTATATCCGGGAATCGCGATCACCTGATTAACGTATTCATCGGTATCAAAAGTCGCCTGCACAGCCTGCCGCAGTGCCCTGCTGCGCGTCGCCCTGTCACCATGGTGATTGAAAACGATGTAGGCAACGCCACCGGAGAGAAAGGTCCGCAGCCGCATGCCCTGATCGACGGCATCTTTGACGGTTTCACTGCCGAGTGCCGTATAGGCAATCTGGCCATCACGAAACAGGTTCAGTCGCGTACGATTATCCGAGGTAATGTAGGCCACATTGATTTCTTCCAGGTTGATGCTGGTTTGATCCCAGTAGTGCGGGTTCTGCTTCAACATCAGGCGCGCTTCATGCACCCATTCCGTCATCTGGAACGGTCCGTTACTCAGCAGGTGCTCAGCCTCAGAGCCGTAGCGTTCACCCTTTTGCTCGTAAAAGGCCTGGTTCACGGGGAAGAAAGTGCCTTGCGTCATCAAACTGAGGCAGTAGCCACAGGGGCGCTCGAGCTCCACCACTAAGCGGGTTGACGTTTCTGCTGTGACCCCAAGCGCCGAGACCGGCATCTCGCCTTTCTGGATGGCTTCCGCATTCTTGATGGGGTACATGATCGCAGCGAATGGCGCGGCTTCTGCCGGGTCGTTGATCCTGCGCCAGGTGTAAACAAAGTCATCCGCCGTCACGGGTTCACCATTACTCCAGCGGGCGTCAGCACGCAGCTTGAACACCATGCGGGTGTCTGAGACCTCCCAGGATTCGGCAACGCCGGGGGACAGACGCCCCCGACGATCGTAGCGCACCAGGCCTTCATTCAGGTGTCCGACCAGGAAGAAACTGACCAGGTCTGTCATGCGCATGGAATTCAGGTTAGGTGGTTCCTGCGTCATCGCGATGCGAATGGACTGACGTTCAGCATCGACCGGTGAGGCCGCAATATTGAACGCAAACAACAGTCCGGCAAACCCAGCCAGACGCCTGACAATACGGCGACCGCAGTCCTTGAAGCGCGACATCCTACCTCCCGGGCTCTCTGTTAGACTCAGCAAATGACAGTGTTTCACCCTATTATCCTCGATTGGTTCACCCAGCGATACGGCGAGCCGACAGACATCCAGTCCCAGTCATGGCCCAGGATTGCAGACCGGGAAAATCTGCTGATCACGGCGCCGACGGGGAGCGGCAAAACGCTGACCGCTTTTCTCTGGACACTGAATCGTTTTTTTACCGGCGACCTTGCCAGCGGCTCAACGCGGGTGCTTTACATCAGCCCTTTGAAGGCGCTGAACAACGACATTCAGCGTAATCTGCTGCTGCCACTGGCAGAACTGAAAGACGCCTTCATTGCGGCGGGTGAATCCGTGCCGGATATCAAGGTACAGGTTCGCAGTGGTGATACAGACCCCGATGACCGACGACGGATGATTCGTCATCCGCCTGAGATCCTGATCACAACACCGGAGAGCTTCAATCTGCTGCTCTCCTCTCATGGCGGGCGCAGCCTGCTCCACGATATTGACACACTAATCCTTGATGAAATACATGGCGTCGTCGACGCGAAGCGCGGTGCTTATCTAATGTCTGCGGTCGAGCGCCTGGTACCGTTGTCGGGCGAGTTTCAGCGAATTGCGCTCTCTGCAACCATCAACCCGCTTGAGCAGGTCGCAGACTACGTTGCAGGCTTTGAGCGCACGGGTGATACCTACAAAAAGCGTTCTATCAATATCCTGCAGTCTACCGTGCAAAAGCACTATGACATCCGGATTCGCTACCCCAAGAGGGCGGAGAATCGAGGCAGCGACGAGAAAATCTGGGATTATCTCGCCGAGGATATCCTGCCGCGAATCCACCGGAACACGTCGACGCTGGTCTTCGTCAACAGCCGCGCCCTGTGTGAAAAACTCACCTTTAAGCTCAACACCACCGCAGGACAAACCGTAGCCTATGCACATCATGGCTCCCTGTCGCGCGAGATCCGCACCGAGGTTGAAAGTCGACTCAAAGCAGGTCAACTGAAAGCCATTGTTGCCACCAGTTCGCTCGAAATGGGGATTGATATCGGCGCTCTTGATGAAGTCATCCTGGTGCAGTCGCCCGGCTCGATTGCCAGCAGCATTCAACGCATCGGTCGTGCCGGCCACCAGGTTGGCGTTGCCAGCCGCTGCACGATTTATCCGACACATCCCCGTGATTTTCTCGAGGCGGCGGTGCTCGCCCGTGCCATTGAAGAGAAAGCACTGGAGCCGATTCACACGGTTATGAAGCCTCTGGATGTGCTGGGCCAGATCATCATCTCGATGACCGGCACCGAGCGCTGGGATATCGATGACCTCTTTAATGAGTTAAAACGTTCGAGCCCCTTTCACACCCTGACTCGAAATGAATTTGACCTCGTCATCAACATGCTGCTGGGCCGCTACGCCGACCACCATATTCGTGAACTGAAGCCCCGCGTCCGGGTTGACCGCAGCAGCAATCGAATTGAGGCCAGGAAGGGCGCATTGCTTTCACTCTATCTCTCAGGCGGGGTGATTCCCGATCGCGGATACTTCCAGCTGCGTCATGAGGGCGACAATGCCCGTATCGGTGAACTCGATGAAGAGTTCGTCTGGGAAGCCAGGGTCGGCCAGGTGTTCAGCCTCGGCACCCAAACCTGGCAGGTGAAAAAAATCACTCATACCGATGTCTTCGTCGCTGCGGCAAAGCCTGGCAGCAGTGCTCCGCCCTTCTGGAAAGCTGAACCGCTGAATCGCAGCTTTCACTATGCTGAGCAGATCAATCGCTTTCTTGAGCATGCCAACCGGCAACTTCAAGAGACGGATTTCAAACAGATGCTGATCGACCGCCATGCGGCTGAACCCACGGTGGCGGAGGAGATCGTCAGTTTTCTCGAACGCCAGCGCGAACACTGCAACCGGGACCTGCCCCATCGGCACCATCTGCTGTTCGAACAGATCAATTCTGCCCCGGGGCAGGCCGCTGGCAGTCAGCTGGTGATTCACACAGGCTGGGGTGCCCGGGTCAACCATCCCTTCGCGATGGCACTGGAAGCTGCCTGGCAAGACAGGTTCAGCGAGCAACCGGAGATTTTTGTCGCCAACGAATCTGTCGTCTGCCAGCTGACACACCCGTTGCCCGCGGATGAAATTCTGGCCATGTTACCAGCACATAAACTGGAAGACCTGTTACGCAAACGGCTGGAGGGCTCAGGCTTTTTTGGGGCCCGCTTCCGGGAAAACGCCGGTCGGTCGTTGCTGTTATCGAAGGGCCGCTTCAACGAACGTAAACCACTCTGGATGAGTCGCCTGCAGTCGCAGAGGCTGATGGAATCAGTCCTGAAGTACGAGGATTTCCCGATCCTGCTGGAAACCTGGCGCACCTGCCTGCAGGATGAATTCGACATGGATAACCTGCGCCTGATGCTGGATGAAATTGAGGCTCGTAATATCCAGGTCAGCGAGGTGACGACCTCGACGCCAAGCCCCTTCGCCCAGTCGGCTGCCTGGGATCAGATCAACCTTTACATGTATAGGTCGGACGAACCTAAAGCAGCCCGACAATCCAATCTACGCGAAGACCTTTTGCAGCAGCTCGTCTTCTCACCGGAGCTGCGGCCTGCCATCGCACCCGAGGTCATTGACCAGTTTGCGGCGCAGCGTCAGCGCCTGGAAGCAGGCTGGCAGCCCCAGGACCCTGTGGACCTTCAGGACTGGGTTAAAGAGCGCTCGCTGATACCAGCAGCGGAATGGCACGCCTTGTGCGCCAGTCTTGAATTTGAGCCGGACACGGGCCGATTCAGCTGGATCGCCAATGACCGCCTTGTGGTCGCCCATGATGATGCTGATCGCTTCAGTATGCTACTTGGCGGGGACGACGATGGCGCGCTGGAAACGCTGCTTGGCAACTGGCTCCAGTACTACGGGCCCGTGACCCTGACTGCAATCACCTCAACCCTGGGGGTGAGCGAAGATCGCCTGGCTACCAGTCTGAATAGCCTGCTCCAGACTCAAAATTTGGTGAAGGGCCCGCTCATCAAAGGCGATGAGACTGACCACTACTGCGACAGCAACAACTATGAGTACCTGCTGCGGCTGCAGCGACAGGCGCAAAGACCGCTTGTTAATGCCCTACCGGTGACGGCACTGCCGGCTTTCCTCTATGCCTGGCAGACCCGTTCAACAGCTAAAGATCCGCTCGATCAGCTCTATGAAAGCCTGTATAAATTGCGCGGCCTGCCGCTGGCTGCGAGCCTGTGGGAAGCGGAAGTCATTCCTGCACGGATCAAAGCTTTTGCAACAGGCCAGATGGACCTGCTGTTTCAGGAAGGTGAATTGCTGTGGCTGGGCCTCGGTGAGAAAAAAATCACGTTCTGTCGCGACGATGACCTTGAGGTGCTGCTGACGGAGCCCCATGGTCCTTCGGCATTGATCAACGACGATCGCGCCCGGTACGACTTTGGCGCACTGGCAGACAATACCGGACTCTCCGCACACGAACTGTCTGCGCGACTCTGGCAGGAAGTCTGGCAGACCCGCACGACCAACGACTCCATGCTGGCACTCCGCCGCGGCATTGAAGCCGATTTCAAACCACCGGAATCCATGCGACAGCTTTCTCGTGGCGGCAAACGCCGTGCCTTTGGTCAGTGGCGAGATCGGTCACAGTTGATCGGAAACTGGCTGCAGGTGCCGGAACCAGACCTGGAGCTGGACGCCATTGAAGCCCAGGAACTCGACAAGGAAAGAGCCCGGCTATTGCTCCTGCGTTACGGCATCGTGTTCCGGGAATTGACGCTGCGAGAAACCGATGCCATGCACTGGCAACCGGTGTTTCGCGCTCTGCGCCTGATGGAGCTGAGTGGTGAGGTTGTATCAGGGCGCTTCTTCGAAGGCATACCCGGCCCGCAATTCATCACGCCCGAGGCTCTGCGCTGTTTTCATGAAGATCGCTTTGACCAGATCTTTTTTATCAACGCCTGTGACCCTGCAAGCCTATCGGGCATGGGGCTCGGCGCCCACGGGGGCGATCTGCCCCATCGCGTAGTTTCCAATCACCTGGTCTACCATGGTGCTGCGCTCGTGTTGACGGTCGCGAGACGTGGCAAGGCCCTGCAGTTTTTCGTCGAGCCTGACTGTGAGTCAATTGATCAATACCTCGACGTACTCGGGCACCTCTGCTACCGCTCGTTTCAACCTGTGCGGCGTCTCACGATCGAAACCATCAATGGTAATGGTGTGCTCCAAAGCCCCTACCTCAAGCGACTCGAGGAAAACTTTAATATCATGAGAGACCATCGATCCATTACGATTCAAAGGGAAATCTGATGCAGCCTCTGCTTTTTACTCATCCTGACTGCGAGCGTCATGAACTGGCACGACATCCGGAACGTCCCGAGCGGCTGCGGGCGGTGATGGACCGTCTGATTTCCACCGGCCTGACAGAATCGTTTCATGTCACGCTGGCCGATGAAATAGAGGACACTGATATCCTCGTGCACACACCAGAGCACGTGAACGCAATTATTGCCGCAGAACCCAGCACCCAGGTTATCCGGCTCGACCCTGACACTTACATGAGCCCAGGCAGCCTGCGTGCCAGCCGGCTGGCCGCTGGCGCTTGCAGACAGGCTGTACTGGATGTCCTGGGGGGAAGCGCCAACCGCGCATTCTGTGCCGTGCGGCCGCCGGGTCATCATGCCGAACTGGCAACTGCGATGGGCTTCTGCCTGTTTAACAATGTCGCCATCGCAGCGGAAACCGCACTGGCAAATCCCGGTATAGAACGGGTCGCCATCGTCGACTTTGATGTACACCACTGCAATGGCACAGTTGATATCTTTCAGGACCGCCCTGAGGTTCTGGTCTGCAGTAGTTTTCAGGAAAACTATTTCCCGCATCGCTATCTCGACTTCAGCAACGAGCATGTTCGGAACACCCCGCTGCCCGCTGGCGCCAGCGGTAATGATTTCCGCCGCGCGATCGATGAGGTCTGGCTGCCAGCCATTGATGCACACAAACCCGACCTGCTGTTGATCAGTGCGGGGTTTGATGCGCACCGCGATGATCCGCTGGCCGCGCTCAGCCTGATCGAAGATGACTACACCTGGGTAACGCGGCAGTTGCTGGCAGCTGCAGATCGGTACTGCCAGGGCCGTGTGGTGTCAACACTGGAAGGTGGCTACGATCTCGATGCGCTGGCCAGCAGCGTCGAGGCACATGTAACGGAGTTCTTCAACTAAAAACCAAAGTGCGAAGACCGAGCCCCCAACTCCGAGCCACTAAATTGGCTCACCCGACCGATAAGCCTGACCTTTCAGAATATCAGACAACTTTGACGTACCTATGACTGTACCATCGCGCGCGAGTGATTCAGCCAGCAACCCTTCCGGATTGAAGATATTGAATATGACCAGCGCCCCCTCAGGGCCTCCGTACTCCATGTGCACATCACCTGGCTCTTTACAGGCATAATCACCGGCTTTTCTGATTCTATGTTCAGTCTCTTTGCCAGTCGCAAGGTCAATGTCTACAACGTGCAGTTCACCCGCCAGCACCGTCGAAGTCGTTCTGGCAGTGTGTCTGTGAAAGTGGCAATAGGCGTTAGGTTCCCATCTGTACAGAAGGTCAACATGACCATCATCATGCGCCTGCAATAAAGCGGCCCAGTAATCGATGGGGTAGTCGAATTCATCGCCGCCTACAAAGTGCTTCCACCGAAGGTTTTCATTTTGAATCAAATTCATACTTATACCCATCACACGATTTCAAAAAAGCCTTCCCGACCCAGGGGATTGGGAGCCTCAACGATTGATATGCATGATCTCATGATTTCCCGCTGGAACCCAAAGACATTAAGCGTCAGGGCACCCATCGCGCCCAGCACACCAGGATTGCCTGTCGGGTTGACCAGGCAACACAGGATCTGACCTACTGAATGTACAGTTTGGAAATTCACCGTTAGACTCAGCAAAAATCACAAGACACACCATGACCAGCAGACTTGAACAACTCCGCGCCATGACAGATGTCGTCGCCGACACTGGCGATATCGGCGCTATCGCCGACTACAAACCGCTCGACGCGACGACAAACCCGTCGCTCCTGCTGAAAGCCGCAACACTGCCTGAATATACTGAACTGATCAGCAACGCGAAAAACTGGGCTGCTTCAAAAAGTGGCAGCAGTGAGGAAATCATCGCACGCTGCTGCGACAAGCTGGCCGTTGATATCGGCACTAAGATACTCGACATCATCCCGGGCCGCGTCTCGTCCGAGGTAGATGCCAGACTTTCGTTTAGCACCCAGGCCACTGTCGACAAGGCTCGATCGTTGATCGATCTCTACTCTGAGAACGGCATCGGCAAGGACCGCGTGCTCATCAAGATCGCCAGCACCTGGGAAGGCATCCAGGCTGCCGAGCAACTCGAGAAAGAGGGCATCAACTGCAATCTCACCCTGCTGTTTGGCTTCTCACAGGCGATGGCTTGTGCCGATGCCGGCGTCTTCCTGATCTCGCCTTTCGTCGGCCGTATTCTTGACTGGTACAATGCGGCAACCGGCGAAGAGTATGACGCGACGACGGATCCCGGCGTCCTGTCAGTCAAGCGAATCTACAGCTACTACAAGCAGCACGACTATAAGACTGTCGTCATGGGTGCCAGTTTCAGAAATACGGGCGAGATAGAGGCACTGGCCGGCTGCGACCGACTCACAATCAGCCCGCAGCTGCTGCAAGCGCTGTCAAAAGATATGGGCGAGCTACCCAGGCAATTGAGCCCGGATGCTGAGTCGAGTGACGAGAAAGTCAGCCTCGATGAATCAGCGTTCCGCTGGCAACTGAATGAAGATGCTATGGCGACCGAAAAACTCGCAGAAGGTATCCGGAACTTTGCAGCGGATCAGGTCAAACTCGAACAATTGATCTCGGACTAATCGCAATTAACCGGGCTTATATGAGCCTGACGCACAAGATCGTCGACTAGACTTTAGGGTCAGCAGACACAAAAAAGCCGGACATCTGCCCGGCTTTTTTGTTTGCACGTCCTGCCCTACAGCCAGGACTGAAAATAGAAGGCTGTGATTACCAGCCCGTCACTTCCTGCAGGGTCTTACCGATGTCAGCGAGGCTCTTCACCGTCGCAACACCCGCAGCTTCGAGCGAGGCAAACTTTTCATCGGCTGTACCCTTGCCGCCTGCAATGATCGCACCGGCATGGCCCATGCGTTTGCCAGGAGGCGCGGTAACACCAGCGATGTAACCAACGACCGGCTTGCTCACGTTTGACTTGATGAATTCAGCGGCTTCTTCTTCGGCGGTACCACCAATCTCTCCCACCATGACAATGGCTTCCGTCGCAGGGTCTTGCTCGAACATCGTCAGCATGTCGATGAAGTTGCTGCCCGGAATCGGGTCACCACCAATACCCACACAACTGCTCTGACCAAACCCAAGATCGGTGGTCTGCTTCACAGCTTCGTAGGTCAGCGTACCAGAGCGGGACACAATGCCGACTTTACCCGGCAGGTGAATCTCACCCGGCATAATGCCGATTTTGCATTCGCCCGGTGTAATCACGCCGGGGCAGTTCGGCCCAATCAGGCGCACGCCCATGTCGTCGACGGCTTTCTTCGCCACCAGCATATCAAGTGTCGGTAGACCTTCTGTAATACAAACGATCAACTTAATGCCGGCGTTTGCTGCTTCAAGGATGCCGTCTTTGGCGAAGGGTGCAGGTACGTAAATAACAGACGCATCAGCACCCGTCTTGTCGACGGCTTCGCTCACCGTATTGAATACCGGCAGTCCCAGGTGCTCCTGGCCGCCCTTACCCGGGGTGATACCGCCAACCATCTTGGTGCCGTAAGCAATTGACTGCTCGGAGTGGAGTGTACCCTGAGAGCCGGTAAAACCCTGGCAGATGACCTTGGTGTCTTTGTTGACCAGAATACTCATGCTGCACCTCCTGCTGCTTTTACGGCCTGCTGCACAGCATCCGTCAGGCTGGTCGCCCCGATAATATCGACATCACTGTCAGCCAGTGTCTGAGTACCGACTGCAGCATTGTTACCTTCAAATCGCACGATGACTGGCACTTCAACGCCCACTTCCTTCACAGCACCGATGATGCCTTCGGCGATAATGTCACAGCGTACGATACCGCCGAAAATATTGATCAGTACCGCCTTGACGTTAGTATCTGACAAGATGATTTTGAAGGCCTCGGCGACCGTTTCCTTGGTCGCAGTGCCACCCACATCGAGGAAATTGGCCGGCTCACCGCCGTGGTATTTGACGAGGTCCATGGTACCCATCGCGAGACCTGCACCATTCACCATACAACCAATACTGCCATCGAGTGCAACATAGTTGAGATTGAACTCAGATGCCTGATTCTCACGTTCATCTTCCTGGCTGTGGTCGCGCATTTCTGCAAGCGCCTTCTGGCGATACAGGGCGTTGCTGTCAACAGAAAGCTTGGCATCAAGGCAGTGAATATCGCCGTCGGCGGTAACAACCAAGGGATTAATTTCAATCAGCGCCAGATCACACTCATCAAACATTTTGGCGAGGCCGGTGAAAACGCTGGCGAACTGATTGACCTGCTTGCCTTCGAGCCCTAGCGCGAAAGCCAGGTCACGCCCCTGGTAGCCACTGGCACCGGTCAGGGGGTCGATCGTTGCCTGGAGAATTTTCTCCGGTGTCTCTTCCGCAACCTTCTCGATCTCAACCCCTCCCTCGGTTGACGCCATGAAGGTGATGCGTCGAGTTGATCGATCAATCACTGCGCCGAGATACAGTTCGCGATCGATATCTGTACAGGTTTCGACAAAGATTTTGCTGACCGGCTGACCCTTCTCATCAGTCTGGAATGTGACGAGGTTCGTGCCAATGTGCTTATTGGCAAACTCGCGTATTTCGTCTTCCGAATCGACCAACTTGACACCGCCGGCCTTGCCACGACCGCCGGCGTGTACCTGGGCCTTAACGACCCAACGGTCACCGCCGATTTCCCTGGCTGCTGCAACAGCTTCGTCTGCAGTATCTACGGCAATGCCCTTGGATACTGGCAGACCGTACTGAGCAAACAGCTGCTTTGCCTGATATTCATGAAGGTTCATACAATCAAGGTCCTATAGTTAATGATTGGTTAAGTGATAAATCGTTTATTTTTTGCGCTTGCGATTGGCGACGTGAATCGCATGACCAGACACAGCCAGAGCTGCCTCATGCAGGCCTTCTGACAATGTTGGATGGGCAAACATCGTCAGCCCCAGATCTTCTGCACTGGCTTCAAATTCCATAGCAATAACCGCTTCTGCGATCATCTCTGATGCGTGGTTGCCGACGATATGGACACCCAGGATACGATCAGTCGTCTTGTCGGCGACAACCTTACAGAAGCCAGCCGTGTCGTTATTCGCCATCGCGCGACCACTGGCGGCCATGGGGAACGTGCCCACCTGATATTCATCGCCATCAGCCTTGACCTGTTCTTCCGTTTTACCGACCCAGGCAATCTCCGGATGTGTATAGATGACAGAAGGGACCAGATCGTAGTTTACCGAGGGCAGCTGACCGGCAATCCGTTCCGCGACCATAATGCCCTCTTCCATGCCCTTGTGGGCCAGCATCGGACCCCTGACCACGTCACCGACGGCCCAGACTCCCGGTGCACCTGTCAGGCAGGTCTCATCAACGAAAATAAAGCCGCGCTCATCGAGATCGACGCCGGAATCGGCACCCAGCAGGCCTTCAGTGTAGGGGCGACGGCCAACCGCGACAATAATTTTATCGAACGTCTCAGACTGATCACCGTTAGCATCGGTGTACATCACAGTGACTTCGTCGCCGTTCACCTCGGTGCCGGTCACCCGAGTGCCAAGCCGGATATCCATGCCCTGCTTTTTGTAAAGTTTAGCGGCTTCTTTCGCGACCTGCCGGTCTGCGGGCGGCAGGAAATTTTCCAACGCTTCCAGCAGGACCACGTCTGAGCCTAGGCGGCTCCAGACACTGCCAAGTTCAAGGCCAATGATACCGGCGCCAATCACGCCAAGCCTCGCGGGGATGGCCTGGAAGGCCAGCGCCCCAGTTGAATCTACAATTAACTCATCGGTGAGCGGACTCGGCGGGATTTCAACCGGTACGGAACCCGTGGCGATGATGACATTATCTGCTTCAAGATCTTCGGTTGAACCATCATGAGCCGTGAATGCCACCTGGCGACCGGCATGCAGCTTCGCCATACCTTCGAACATGGCGACGCCATTGGTTTTGAGCAGCCCGGCAACGCCCTTGGTCAGGTTGCCGACCACCTCTTCCTTGCGGGCTATCATCTTTGGCACATCAGCCGTGACACTGTCGACCATGACCCCGATATCGGCGTAGTGATCACGGGCATCAACAAACTTGTGGGAGGCTTCAAGCAGGGCTTTCGAGGGAATACATCCGACGTTGAGACAAGTGCC
>Ga0255759_10004240_pt1 | contig 12446 bp, 15 predicted proteins | sample 101ome_20_FD_179959 | JGI IMG/M metagenome (GOLD analysis project Ga0255759, IMG submission 179959) | Coastal salt marsh microbial communities from the Groves Creek Marsh, Skidaway Island, Georgia - 101404AT metaG (version 2) | ecosystem: Environmental > Aquatic > Marine > Intertidal zone >...
TCAAAATTGTACTGCTAGATGAGGCTGACTATTTGTCTCCAAACGCACAAGCAGCGCTTCGTGGTGTAATGGAAGAATATCACAGCACTGCACGTTTTATTCTAACATGTAACTATCCAAACAAAATCATTCCTGCTATTCATTCACGTTGTCAAGGCTTTCACATTGCTAAGATTGATCAAACAGAGTTTACTGCTCGTATTGCTGAGATTTTGATTACAGAAGGCATTACGCCAGACTTAGACACACTTGATACATTTGTAAAAGCAACATATCCTGACCTGCGCAAGTGTATTAACATGGTGCAGCAAAATGTAGTAGACGGTGCTCTAGTAATGCCACAACAAGGCGACAGTGGCGAAACTGATTGGAAACTCGACATGGTTGAGTTGTTCAAAGCAGGTAAAATTCAAGAAGCTCGTAAACTGCTGTGCGGATCTGTACGAGCAGAAGAAATGGAAGAAATTTATCGTTGGCTATACGATAATATCGAACTGTTCGGAAATGATCAGCAACAAGACCAAGCAGTGCTAATTATTAAGCAGGGCTTAGTTGATCATACCCTTGTAGTAGATCCAGAAATCAATTTGGCTGCTACTCTTATTAGATTAGCAAGATTAGGAGAATAAAATGCGAGGACATCTTGAAGTATTTGTAGGCCCAATGTATGCAGGCAAAACCAGTAAATTACTTCAGCGTGTTCTTTGGCTTAACCATCAGCACAAAAAAGTTCTTGTAGTAAAACCTAGCAAAGACAATAGATACAGCGAAGACAAAATCGTAACACACAACCAATTAAGCTATCCTTGTATCAGTGTAAAAACACTTCAAGATGTTAACGAAAACTATAACATTCAGCCCTATAACTTCAACACAGTCTGTTTAGACGAAATCCAATTTATGGATAATAGCTTAATGTACGAAAATGTAGAACAGTGGTTAGCAAATGGTGTCAATGTCATCGGAGCTGGTTTAGATCAAGACAGCAGGGGCGTTCCTTTTGAGAGTGCGTGTACATTGATGGGCCTTGCTGATACTGTAGAAAAAATTACAGCAGTTTGTACAACTTGTGGAAAGCCTGCTACTAAAACCTATCGACTAGAAGCATCAGGTGACCGTGTACAAGTAGGCAGTATGGGGATGTACGAACCTAGATGCGTAGAACATTGGGAACCTAAATGAATGACGTATATAGTTAACGACAATTGTATTCGCTGTAAGCATATGGACTGTGTTGAAGTATGTCCAGTTGACTGCTTTTACGAAGGCGAAAACATGCTTGTAATTAATCCAGACGAGTGTATCGATTGCGGCGTATGCGAGCCGGAGTGTCCGGCAGATGCAATCCAAGCTGACTCTGCAGAAGGTGTAGAACACTGGGTAGAATTTAATCAAAAGTGGAGTGAGCAGTGGCCGAACATCACTGTTATGCGTAAAGACGACGTACCTGCAGATGCTGAACAATGGCATGGTGTCGAAGGTAAAATAAAATATTTTTCAGAACAACCAGGAAAAGGCGATTAATGGATATAAAACTAGTAAGCTACTCACAACCAGAAGAAGAGTTTAAAAACGAAGGCATAAAAAATGTGCAAGATCTTATTGCTTTTTGTGCTAGGGTAAGCAATCCCTCAAATCAAATTAATATAGAAACATCAGAAAAATTAATTAAGTATCTAATCAAACACAAGCATTGGTCACCGCTTGAAATGACTAGTGCTTGTTTAGAAATTAATACAACACGAGATATTGCTAGACAGATTCTGCGGCATAGGTCATTTAGCTTTCAAGAATTTTCTCAACGCTATGCTAATCCTGCAGAGTTCGGCGAACAGTTTGTAGTTAGAGAAGCACGTTTACAAGACACTAAAAATAGACAAAATTCTATTGATGTAGAAGATACAGAATTACAAGCTTGGTGGAATGCACAACAAAAATTTGTAATTGATCATGTGTCGAGAATTTATCAAGAAGCTATTGATCGAGGTATTGCTAAAGAACAAGCACGAGCAATATTGCCAGAGGGTAATACAAAATCTAGATTGTATGCTAATGGCACTATAAGAAGTTGGATTCATTACATTGAACTTAGAGCAGCAAATGGTACTCAAAAAGAACATATGGAAATTGCACAAGTTTGTGCAAAAGTAATTGCTAAAATATTTCCGTTAGCTAACGATATATTAGAAAACGTTGACTAATGCCATTTATAGGCTGGGATAAGCAGCGTAAAACTAGATGGCATAAAAAATTTGCTTGGTTACCAACTAGATCAGCAAGTGGGAAAACTATTTGGCTTTCCCACTATTATGTCCGCACTATAGAAATTGTACGAGGTAATTCTGTTACTATAGAATCAATAGGTACAATTTATACTCATAATGAATACTTAACTTATATTTTAGTACGTTAATCGTATATTCTTAATACCTCTGCGACAGCTTCGTGTCTTTCGATATCATATCTATCAAACTGTACTATTGATACACACGTACTGGGATAATTGTTTAACCGTTTTACAAAGTCAATTAGCCCATTATCGCTTGATCTATCCGCTTGTGCTAAGTCTCCAGTAATTGCCATGTTGCTGTTTTCACCTAAGCGAGTAAGAAGCATTTTCATTTGACTAGCTGTAGCATTTTGCATTTCATCTGCAATTATATATGCATTTTTAAATGTTCTACCACGCATATAACCTAATGGTGCAATTTCAATTACTTCATTGCTTATCATTGCGTTAACTTCTTGTTTTGAAAAATGCTCTTTGAACACGTCTATTATTGGAATAATAAATGGATCCATTTTTTCTTGGAGTGTTCCTGGTAAATGCCCTAATTTTTCACCTGTTTCTTGGGCTGGTCTGGTGATAATGATTTTATCAACCTTTCTATCTTTGAAAGCTTTTATAGCTGCTTTCACTGCTAACATTGTTTTTCCTGTTCCTGCTGGCCCTATGCCAAATACTATAAATTGTCGAAAGTCTAAAAGTCTTTTTATGTATTCATTTTGATTAACGTTCCTTGGTGTTAGTTCTACATAGTTTTTATCATAATCCGAATGCTTCCGCGAAGCCTTCTTTTTTACGGCCATAAAGGTCTCCTCTCGTTGGGCATTGCCCAAAAATATTTATTCATATAACAAAATAGAAATATACAGCTATTGTAAGATAAATACATTATAAGGAAATTACTATGGCATATGATGTTTCAAGAATTTTAGAAAATCTTAATTTGATTTACAACAGTACAACTAAATTAAAAATTCTAGAAGATTTCGAAAGTGTTCTAAATGCGTACGATATATACGTCTACGATAATTGGACCGACGGAGAACTATTAGAAGGTCCTATTAATGAAAAGTATTGGGTAACTTGCTATTTCATGTGGCCTGCAAATAAAAAGCCCGACATGTCTGTGCTTAAACGATTACACTCAGCTAATATAAAAACAAAAACTGGTTATAGCTATATTTTAAAACCAAGAGATATACAAAGTCCAGACGATGTTAGAGCAGGTACTAAAAAAGGAAAATTAGATAGGCATAAAATTTGTATTGTAGGAATAAAAATTCCTATAGAGCTTATAGCTTCGATTGCTAACAGTCCCACAGCCTATGGTAAAGACCCAGAAGAAGAAAATGAAGCAGTAGTTGAACCCCCAGCAGCTCCGACAGACATGCCTGTTATGGATGCAGGTATGCCAGCAGCACCAGGAGTAATATAATGAGTCTACAGGCCGGAGAACTTAATGGTCTCTTAAATAAAACTATAGAAATTGACGAATTTTCTAGTAAAATGGGCGAAGACAAAAATATAATAACCATGTCATTTTCGGTACAATACGAAGAGCCTGCAAAAGATCTTGTTAAGTTTTTAGAAGGCGGCTATCAAAATGTTTTAGATTGTGCAGTGTCTTCTGGAGAACAAAACGACGGCACATATAGAGTTTTTGTAGAAATGCCTAGATCCGAAAGAGCAATAGATGAAATTTTAGAAATAGTAGAAGATTGTAAAAAATTAGCTAAAATGAAAGATTTTAGATTTAGATACTACAAAAATTTTAGAAGTCATCCATTGACAAAAGAAAATTTAGAAAAACATGTTATTACGGATCCAGAAAAATACGGTGTTAAAACTCGTATTGCAGAAAAATATAGCGTTGATAGTTTTTTTGCAAAAAGCAATATTGATAAAATTACTATAGATGAAAATATTTTAACATTACAAAAAGTATACTCTGATCCACTACAGTTAAAAATTATTGATTATGATACACGTAATAATATATTTTCAAATTTAAATGAAACATATAACTACAATGATTTTGGCGAAGTTATATACATGGTTAAATACCTCGGTGATTATGATATTACAAAGTATGGAAATAAAATAATAATAGAAAATAATGGTTTCTGTCTTGTAACAGAAAGGATGTAAAATGATACTTAGAGCAAAACTTATTGCAATAATAGTAATTGCTCTTATTCCTGTTGGTTTAGGCTTATGGTGGTATGTAAACGGTCTACAAAAAGCATTAGAAATATCAAGAGCAAACGAAGCAAAATTACAGCAAGCAGTAGCTACTAACGAAGAAACAATACAAGTATTACAGCGTGATTTTAAATTAGCTACAGAACAATTACAAAAAGTAAATGATGAATTTGCTGCTATTAGAAAACAAAACGAAAATCTTATAGGTAAACTAGAAAGACATGATTTAGGTTTGCTAGGCGAGGCAAAACCTGTACTAGTAGAAAGAATCATTAATCGTGCAACTGTAAAGGCTAATAGATGTATAGAAATTCTAAGCGGTTCGGAGCTTACTGAGGACGAATTAAATGCAACCAGCGGTAATGCATTTAATAGTGAATGCCCGTGGCTGTGGACACCTCCTGCAGAAGAGGAGACAAATAATGATTAAATTTATAGCTGCATTTGGTGTGCTTTTACTTTTAGCAGGTTGTGGTCCTATTGTAAATCCAATAGAAGTAACAAGTAAGCCTGCAGAAAGATTACCGTTGACTTTGCCTGACATAGATGCTGTAACACAAAAAGAAGTAAAATGGATTTTAATTACTGAAGAAAATTATCAAGAAGTATTTGCAGAATTAAAAGAAACAGGCGAACCAGTTGTTTTTTTTGCTTTAACAGATACTGGATATGCAAACATATCTATTAACTATCAAAATGCAAGACAAATAATACAACAGCAGCAAGCAATAATTGCTGCTTACGAAAATTATTATGTAAATGTTGATAAGGAATCTACAGAATGAGATTTACAGAATTTGATCCTAAAGTAAATTTAATAGAAGCAAAGGGTTTGTTTGGTCGTATGCCAGGTGATGCATTTACCCACGACGACGGACGCTCTTATCATTTTGTAGATATAGAAGCGTTTCCAGATGCACAACAGTCTCGATTTGAATCTCCAGAAGCAAGGGACGAAGCAATTAGGCAAGTTCAAGCAGCAAATAACAACGAGGAAATAGAATGGGTTAATTCACCTAATGCCGGAACACTTGCATTTGCTATTGCACGCTTAGATGACTTAGACGGTGGCCATGTATTTTGGGGTAGATACCTACAAGCTACAAAAGCAAACATGTTAGGTGCATGGAGCAATAAAGATGTTCCTGCAGGGTGGAAACTACAAACCGCAGGAGCAAAAAAATTAGATGTAGGGTATGACCCACAGCATTTAATAGGATCAGAAAAAGTATTCTCAAGTGTTAATGATATTATACAAACTGTTGAATCTAATTCACCTAGTGAAGTTAAAGAAGTATTTAACCAAGCACTTGTATCACTTAGTCAAGGAAATGCACAAGTAAGTTTTCCAGGACTTTATAGCAATATGCAAGCGATAAGAGATTATTTTGGAGAAATAATGCAACCTGTAGCACTTATGGGTAATGTAATAGGCGGCCAGGCAGAAGATGCAAGACAAGTATTAGCAGACGGTGCACGCTGGGATCAGTGCAGAGTGATGTGGCCTATGGCTATGAATGCAGCACTTTGTGACTCGTTTATGATAGCTCCTAACGGTGTACAAATAGGGATAAGCACAAAAGGCGGTGCTGGTGCAAAAGCAAGTATAAAAAATCTGTCCGATGCTCTTGACAAAGCAAAGAAAGATAACAATCAAGAAATACTTAGATCTGCGGAATATGCTGCTAACGTAGTTGATATAATTGCAAAATATTCTGCAAAACAGGGGCCAATTGAATTAGGCAAAATGCTTGGTATTTCTGGAGTTGATGATAACTTATTACAAGAAATAGAAGGATACATAAAACAAGGCAAGACTGACTTAAACGGTATTTCGCAAGCTGCACAGCAGATATTAGCTCCTTACAAAGTTGTGCTTACAACTGTTGGTTTTAATGCAGGCTTTGCAATACTTAGTGGAGTTGCTAAAACTGTTGCTGCAACAGTTAATCAAAATCCAGAATTTTCAAAAGGCGCTTTAGCGCTACTTAACCAAAGTTCTATTATACAAGTATATACTAAGATGGGCAAAAAAGGAAATGACGCAGTGCTAAACGGATTTGAAGCTGTATATCCGCCTAACTTTGAAGGTAAAATATTAATGGACGGTGGTAAAAACTATTATAGTGGTCGAATTGGAGGGAAAATGGCATTCGGCTTTAAATAACCATAAAACAAAGGGAGAGCATTATGGGGAAACAATTAGAATCAAATTCTATCTACAATCAATTTGATGTAGACGGAGATGGAGTTGTAACTGACGAAGAAATGAGAAAAGCAGAAAGAATGATACAAATCGAAAACGATGATAAAAAGCAAGACGCACAGCGTAATATGGCTTGGTTTGCGCTAGGTGGAATGTTGTTATATCCATTTAGTATTATAGCAACTAGTGCATTGGGCTTTGAAACCGCAGGACAATTACTAAAAGATATTGCTCCTACTTATTTTGTATCTGTTGCAGCAATTGTAGCTGCGTTCTATGCTAAAGAAGGTGTTGAAAACTTCGGTAAGAAGAAAGACTCAGAATAAGTATATGCATGGACTATTATAGCTTACTAGGAGTGTCTCCCGCTGCATCTCTAGATGAAGTTAAATCTACATATAAAAAGTTAGCTCTTAAACATCATCCAGACAAAGGCGGGGATCCTCAGTACTTTAGTAAATTAACCGAGGCATATAATTATATAAAATCTGATATTCAATTAGACACAGCCGAAGTTATGGATTCATATTTTTATCCTAGTAAAAATTTAAGACTTACTGAAACTATAGATTTCAAAGAACAATACACAGGCAAAATCTTAAACTTAAAATACAAAACATTATCGAATGAAAATAAAATTTTTACAGTAAATATACCAGCCGGAATTAGCCATAATCAAACTTTAAAATTTGATAATATTAATAATGATAGTCTTTATAGACCAACTGGTATTTTGCTGCTAACAATAAAAGTTAAAAATAAAACAGGCATACGTAGAGATCAAGATGACATTTATTTAGATTACGATGTAAACGTTTTAGATTTAATGACAGGTGCAAATTTAGAAATAGTTTTGCCTTGTGATACTAAAGTAAGTTTATTCCTTAAAAAAGGCACACAAAATAATACTGTATATAGAATTAGCAATTATGGTATACCTAATCTAAGCACAGGTATAAGAGGCGATGTATTTGTAAAAGTCAAAGCAATTGTACCTATGCTAAACGATGAACAGTGTCGCCTTGTTAACACAATCAAATAAAAAATATAACTTTACAAACTTGTCATTGGCATATATAATATATGAGAATTGAGGTATTATGATTAACACTACAGAAGCAGTAAAATTAGTATTCGACAAAGCACAACGAGATGCACAAAAACTAGGTCATGAGTATATTACTCTTGAACATGTGGTTTATGCAATTTTATGTGTAGACAACATCGAGGCCGAGCTTACATCTTTAAAAATTGATGTCGACTCTTGTAAAGAACAAATCGAGAAATTTTTAATTACTGATTGTTCAGATATTGAAACTGACAATAAGGTAAAAAAAATTAAGAAAACAAGAGCTGTAGAAAGAATGATGCAAAGGTCTTTCACCCAAGCTTTATTTGCAAATAGAGACAAAATCGATATTGATGATATACTTTTAAGTATACTTCACGAAGATAACAGTAATGCAGTTTATTTCTGTAACGAAGCTGGTATTACTAAAGATACTATTGCAGACAATTTACTAATTGATGATGAGGTTGCAGGCAAGTCTGTACTACAAAAATATACAGACAATCTTACTGCTATGGCAAGCTCTAATGAAATAGATCCTATTATTGGAAGAGATTACGAAGTAGAAGCAATCTCATTAGCATTAGGCAGAAAAACAAAAAACAATGTGCTTTTAGTTGGTGACCCTGGTGTTGGTAAAACTGCTATTGCAGAAGGTATTGCTCATAAAATTATTGCTAAAGATGTTCCAACTTTTCTATACGACTACGAAGTTTATTCTTTAAATATTACTAGTCTCCTTGCTGGTACTCGTTATAGAGGTGAATTTGAAGAAAGAATGGAACAATTACTAGAAGAGTTAGAGCACAATAATAAAATTATTCTTTACATTGACGAAGCTCACATGATAAATGGAGCAGGTTCAGGTAATAGCGAAAATCCCAACGACCTTGCAAATATGTTAAAACCCGCATTGTCTAAAGGAAAAATTAAAGTAATAGCTAGTACCACTTGGGAAGAATATCGCAAGTATTTTGAAAAAGATGCAGCGTTAATGCGACGTTTTCAAAAAGTTACTGTAGACGAACCAGATAAAGAAACAGCAATTGATATCCTTACAGGTATTAAGAAATATTACGAAAACTTCCATGATATTAGTATTTCTGATGATGCAATTGAAAGCGCTGTAAATCTTAGTGTAAAATATCAGTTCGATAAAAAATTACCAGACAAAGCAATTGATCTAATCGATCAAGCTTGCGCTAGATTTAAACTTTTGTCTAAAAAGAAAAAGCGTAATGTAAAAAAACAACACATTGAATACGAAATTGCAAAAGTTTTAAAAATGCCGCTTGAACAAATACAAGAAAAAGAAAACTCTGTGTTAGCAAACTTAGAAACTAAAATAAAGAGTAAAGTTTTTGGTCAAGATGCTGCCGTAAAACAAATTGTAGACAAAATTTGCATTGCTAGGGCAGGCTTAAAAGATCAAAATAAACTTATTGGTAGTTTTGTACTAATGGGCCCAACTGGCACAGGCAAAACAGAAACTGCTAAACAACTTGCTGACAACTTAGGTGTGTCGTTAATTAGATTCGATATGAGTGAATTCCAAGAAGCTCATAGCGTTTCTAAACTTATCGGATCACCTCCTGGTTACGTTGGCTACGGCGAAGGCTCTGGTAAGCTAATTAATAAACTACAAGAAAATCCTAACTGTGTATTGCTGCTAGATGAGATTGAAAAAGCACACCCCGACGTAAGTCAAATTCTATTGCAAATTATGGACTATGGTAAAATTACTGGTTCAAACGGCAAAGAAATTGATCTATCAAACTGTGTCCTTATGCTTACTACAAATTTAGGTGCAGTTGATACGGAAAAAAATACCATCGGCTTTGGTGATGCAAATCAAAAGAAGAAATATAAAAAGGATGCATTTAAAAAGTTCTTTTCTCCGGAGTTTAGAAATAGAATTGACAAAGTAATTGTTTTTGACTACCTAGAGAAAAATACTATTAAAAGCATTGTAGAAAAGTTCATTAAAGAAGTAAACGATAGTGTACAATCTAAGAAGGTAACTCTAAAAATTGAAGATAGCGCAATTGATTACTTAATCGAAAACGGTTACGATCGTGATATGGGCGCTCGACCATTAAACAGAGTTATAGATGATAAAATTAAAACACCACTTAGTAAAGCAATACTGTTTGGTGAATTGAAAAATGGCGGTTGTGTGCGGATATCTGCAGGTAAAGATATTGTACTAGAATACGAGACAGTAGATGTATAAATTTGAAAGTGTAAAATTATTTTATAACAAGTTTTATTACAAATTAGAATTGTTTACAGGTGCAGCCTTTCTTTTTAGGAATAAAGATTTAAAAACTGTAAAGCAAACTATAGACGAATTTTGGGCTAATATTGATCTAGTAAAAACTAGAGACCTTGACGACTGGCCTACTACACTTTCTTATTCTACTAGGTATTGGTTGCAGCGATTTAATCCAACAGAAGAAGATATAAACAATTGTCAAAAACTACATACTTATCTATCACAAACAGACAAAAATGCACGGGTGCGAGTTGAAATTAACAACTTATCGATTTACAGTAATTTGAAAGAATCTTTGTATGAATTAGGCAACTCACTCAGTTCTAATCATCCTCCTAATTTTTACGAGCCAAGTGATGCAGTCAAAGATCAACTTAAGCCTAATGTGCTTTTCCATAGTTTTGCAGACAAATACAAATATAAGATTACGCTAGGAAAAGTGTATGACAGTTCTTTAGCAGCTTATATAAAAGCTAACAATAATAACTTTGTTAAAGCAGGGCCTGCATGCATAGAAAGTATAGAAAACTTAACTACGGGATCTTACAATAATTTTTACATTTATGTTAGAGATGATAATATTTTAAATCTATTATCAATGTTTGGGTTTGAGACAAAAAGGATAGAAGAACTACTTCCTAAATCAGATAAATAACACTATGCCAGGAAATAGTGTTACAATTTTATCATCTCAAGTCCACGCAGGGGACAGCGCAGTACAAACAGTCACTAGTGACAAAGTTCAAGGTGACGGTTATTATGGTCGTTCTGACGGTTTTCATACTGTGCAAATTAATCTTACTGATTTCTCAGGAGATATAACTCTTGAAGGTAGTTTATCTTTAACTCCCACAGATGAAGATTGGTTCACTATAGAACTTTCTTCAACTAGCACTATTGCTGGTACTGTAGATACCACAGGTGCTATTAGCACAGGTTCAACAGTAACAGTTTCTAGTCTTTCTTATACTAGCGAAACATCAAATAATAATTTTAATTTTGTAGGAAATTTTGTTTGGATTCGTGCTCAAGTTGCAGATTGGACTAATGGCAGCATTGGCAGTATTTTGATGAATCATTAAGGATAGAGCATGGCGCAGAAGAATATCAACTTAGGCTCGGCAGACTACGCAGGCGACGGTGAAAATATACGTTCTGCATTTGCAAAAATTCAAGATAACTTTACTGAACTTTTTAATCGACCAACAACCGAAGCAGGTAATACGTTACAAATAGATGTACAAGGGAATGTTGTAGGTGCTGATAGTGCTCTCATAATAAATTCTAGTGATAGCAGTATTACCGCAGGCGGCGGTATTACTGGCGATTTAACAGGTGATGTTACAGGTGATGTTACAGGCACAGTAAGTGGTATTTCTAATCATGATTTAAGCAGCTTAGGCAACGTAAGCACAGCAGTACCAACAACAGGACAAGTGTTAAAATGGAATGGATCTGAATGGGCTCCGGGTACTGACAATACAGGGTCTGGCGGCAGCGATGGCAGCAGTTTTTCATTTATTGTTGCTGCCGACGATAGTGTTCAGCGAATAATTAATAACCAAGAAACACTAAGCGTGTTAGGTGGTACAAATCTTAATACAAGTGCAAATCCCGAAGCTGCTGTAACTATTAACTTAGATACTAGCATATCTCTTGACAGTGTAACCACTACTTCGTTATTTACAAGTACTATAGACACTACTGATTCGTCTTCACTTACTATCACACCATCTGTTGTAATGAGCAGTGATCTTACTGTTGAAAATACATTAAATCTAACAAATGCTGTAAACTTACCTGCAGGTTCTACACTCAACGGTCAAAGTTTAAGTGTGACAGATGGAATTACAGAAGTTGTACAAGATACAAGCCCGCAACTAGGCGGCAATTTAGATTTAAACAATTTTGATATTACAGGTACTGGTAATATTCCTGCTGCAAACTTGTCAGGCGCTTTACCAGCAATTGATGGTAGTTCGTTGACAGGCATCACTGTATCAGCACTTGATGGTGATGTGACAGGTAGTGTTTTTGCAGACGATAGCACACTATTAGTAGATGGTGTAAATGGCACAGTAAATATTTCGAATCAAAGCATAGATGATTTATCAGATGTTGATACAACAACGATAGCACCGAGCAGAGATACACAACCGTTGGTATGGGATACTGTAGATGGTAACTGGTATCCAGGGAATGGTATTAGTATAAGTGCTATTGCCAGAATAGAAACAGGTGGTATGTTATACTTTGATGCATCAAGCAGTATGGTATTCGAAGGCACCACAGCGAACAACTTTGAAACTACAATCACAGCAAGTAATCCAAGTCAAGACAATGCTATTGTTATTCCAGATGCCAGTGGCACACTTGCACTAACAAGCACTACACTTGCAGGTTATGG
>Ga0255759_10004242_pt1 | contig 12443 bp, 8 predicted proteins | sample 101ome_20_FD_179959 | JGI IMG/M metagenome (GOLD analysis project Ga0255759, IMG submission 179959) | Coastal salt marsh microbial communities from the Groves Creek Marsh, Skidaway Island, Georgia - 101404AT metaG (version 2) | ecosystem: Environmental > Aquatic > Marine > Intertidal zone > Salt...
GCGAGATGTCAGGCCAGAAACTGCCACTGTTTATCATCTTCATGCTGCAGGGCCCCTGGTTCAAATTCCTGCAGGACATCTATCTCAATTGCGGTGAGGATTCGAAAGAGTGGCAGAACATCCAGAAAATTACTGAAGCCATGATCTGGTCACTGCAGCCAGGTCGAGATGCGAAAAAACTCGGGCAGGTGATGAGCTCGGTACCCGACTCGGTACGCAAGCTCTGCCAGAAAGCCGACTTCGAAACGGACCAGGTAGAAAACTCGCTGGCAGAACTGGAGACAGAGTACCAGACGATTCGAGCCGGCGAACCGTCAGAGCCCTGCGACTTTGCCTTGATGGATGTCGACGAGGACATGGCGCTGGCACTCCAGTCAGCATCAAGGGATGAAGCGAAGACGATCCGTGCGATTCCTAGCGGCCAGTGGTTTCTCTACGACGACCCGGACGAGCCTGACGAGAGAGTCGCTCGCATCAAGCTGATCCTGAACTGGACAGAAACGGAACAGCTGCTGCTCACCAACCACAACCGCCGCAAAGTGGTTCACATGTCATACGGCGTGATGACCAATCACCTCGCCTCTGGTGTGCTGCGCAAACTGAACCCGGTCCGGTCCGCCTGCGAGAACTTCCGCCTGCACCTGCTTAAGGTGTTGAAGGCAGTCTCCGATCAGAACAGGAAAGAGAAAAAGATCAAGGCGCAGGAACGGCGACGGGTTGTCTCAGCAGAATATACCGAGCAGCGCAAGGCAGACCTGGTGCGGCAGGTACAGCGGCTGGAAGAGCAGGCTGCGAAGAAGAAACAGCGCGCGATGGTGCTGCGTCACAAGGCGCAAAAGAAACTCCAGGCCGCGGTCGCCACCGTCAGCTCACTGCGTCAGGACGCCTGGGTCAAACTGCCGATCATGGAGGGTACACTCACCCCCTGCAAGCTGGTCGCTGTTGTCAGCGCCAACAACACCTATATTTTCGCCAACCGCGCCGGCCTCAAGGTCGCCCAGTACACCGGCAGCCAGCTGGCGCACATGATCGTGACCGAAAACAGTGAAATTCTCGACACCGGCGCGGAGTTCGAAAACGCCCTCGCCACTGTTGTCAGCGGCCTCAGGGAGGGCAAAAATAAGTCCTACGACGAGCTGACGGGCGACACAGGATGATCAGCGACGACATTACGTTCGACAAACTGCTGCAGGATATCGATACGCAACTGGAGGTTTTGTCAGCCATCGCCGCCGACAATCCCATCCTCTCCGAGCAACTCCGGGTACTGAATGAGGCCCGTGAGCAACTGCTTTACCAGGACATGGAAATCAATCGTCTGTTCGAGCTGATAGACCCCGACGACTTCCATGAACCGCTGACAATCAAACAGGAACCTTCATGAGCGAAGTACTGGCACAGACCACCGACAACCCCTACCTCAACGGCAATTTCGCACCGATCGAAGAAGAAGTGACGGCGACGGATCTTCAGGTCACCGGTGAACTGCCGGCAGAGCTGAACGGCCGCTATCTGCGCGCCGGGCCCAATCCCTTGAATCCCGAGACATCAAACCATCACTGGTTCCTGGGTGATGGCATGGTTCACGGTATTCGTCTGCGCAACGGCAAAGCTGAGTGGTACCGCAATCGCTACGTCGGTTCACACAGCCTTTCAGCCCATCGCGGCCTGCCCGATATTCCAGGGCCAAACTGGAACGACAGCGCGATCGGCCCCAATACCAATGTGGGCGGTTTTGCCGGCAAGACCTGGGCCATGGTCGAAGCTGGCGGCTGCCCGGTCGAGCTCGACTATGAGCTGGAAACTGTCGGCCGCAACAATTTTGAGGGCACGCTGCCTGGCGCTTTCACCGCCCACCCCAAGATTGATCCAGACAACGGCGAGATGCACGCAATGACCTATGCCTGGCCCCAGTGGCTCGATCATGTGCAGTATGTCGTCGTCGGCACAGACGGTCGCGTCCGCCGGACCGTTGATATCCCGCTGGCGGGAATGTCGATGGTGCACGACATGTCGATGACGGAGAAATACATCGTCATTTACGACCAGCCGGTGACTGTCGATATCGAGATGGCCATGAACGGCTCTCCGTTACCGATGCGCTGGAATCCGGACTACGGCAATCGCCTGGGGTTTATGCCGCGGGAAGGATCAGCGGCCGACATTACCTGGGTCGACGTCCCCATGGGTTACTGCTTTCATCCCATGAATGCCTACGATCTGGACAATGGCGACGTCGTGCTTGACCTTTGCTTCTATGACCGGATGTTTGATCAGGACCATCAGGGGCCCTTTGGCGACAGCATGCCAAGGCTCGAACGCTGGACCGTGTCAGTTCAGCACCGCAGCGTCTCGACTGCTGTCATTGATGAGCGTGCCAACGAGTTCCCGAGACATCGGGGTGGGCTCACCGGCAAACCCTATCGCTACGGTTACTGCGCCAACGTCAACCCGGCAGACCGCGAAGGCTGGCCGACCATCAAACACGATTTAAAAACCGGTCAGCAAACCACATTCGATCACGGCCCGGGACGGGCGGCAGGGGAACCCGTTTTTGTCGGCAAGGCTGGTCGCCCGGAAGAAGATGCGGGCTGGCTGATCACATTCGTGCATGATCTTGGCAAAGGCAGTGCCGAATTCGTTGTTATGGATGCCGAGGATCTGGCGCGCGGCTACGTCGCCAGCGTCGCACTACCTCAGCGGATTCCGTTCGGTTTCCATGGCAACTGGGTAAGGGACTAGGAAGAGCGTCTGATAAACTTCTTCAGATCTGCCGACAAGGCCTTCAGGGAGGGCTTGTGGGTATACATCATGTGACCGGCATCGTAGTAAGCCATGGTGACATTCTTATCGACGTCATCCCGCAAGCCGAGGTGATTCATCGTGTACTCCGTTGCATAAAACGGTGTCGCAAGATCATAGATGCCATTCGCCACAAACAACTTCAGGTGCGGATTTTTCATCATCGCACCGCGCAACGTTTCCGCGACATTGACGAAGTTGTTCTGAAACTCATCGTACTTCCATTTCGGAAATACCTTAAAGCTGAGTATCTCGTAAGGCAGGTCTGATTCGAACCTGAGCTCTCGGCGTACGTAATCATTGAGGCAGGCTGAATACACCCCCTGGACCACATCAAAGCTGGGGTCACGCTCGAAGTTCTCAGCCGCGTCATCGATGTCGACACCCGTGATACGCGAGTCAAACCGGCCCACCGACTTGCCGTCACACCGCAGGATTTCCTTGGCAAAACGCATGATGGGAATCCTGAGGTTGTTGCGCAGCACATAATCCGGTGCAACGCCGATATAACCCGCAAGCTTCTCCGCGACGTTCTTCTGCTGCCGGGCCGAGAGGGCACTGCCCTTGTGCAGGGCCGGCAGATATTCGTCTTCGGTAAAGGCCCGCACCTCGTTAAGGAACTGCTGTGCCTCCATTTTCTGGTACCTGGATGCCAGCTTGCCGTGATATCGGGCCGTCATAGCGTAACTTGGCACGTAGACGACATAAGGCAGTTCGTTGCCGGGATGAAACAGGATCGTCTGGAAGTTGAGCACGGCTGACACCAGCATGATGCCATTAAGATAAAGCCCGAATTGATCCTGCAGATAGCCTGAGAGACCTGCAGCACGGGTGGTGCCGTAGCTTTCACCGATCAGGTACTTGGGTGAACGCCAGCGCTGATTTCTCGAGGTGTAAAGTCGGATGAATTCGCCGACCGAATCCAGATCACGGCGGAAACTGAAGAACTCGTCAGGATCATTGTCTTCCCCCGACAGTGGCCGGCTGTAGCCGGTACCAATCGGATCGATGAAAACCAGGTCAGTCTCTTCGAGCAGGGTGAACTCGTTGTTCTCGACCTGGTAGGGCGGTGCAAGGCGATTCGTCATTACAGCGTCATCGACGGACAATGGCACCCGTTTCGGCCCAAGCAGCCCAAGCAGCATCCAGACAGAAGACGAACCAGGCCCGCCGTTGAAGCTGAAGGTCAGTGGCCGATGGCTCTTCACACCATCCCGTGTAAACGCGATGAAGAACATCTCCGCTCTTGGCTTGTGCCCTTCCTTATCAACTTCTTCCTTCAGCACCATGGTGCCGACCGTCGCTGTGTACTTGATCTCCTTGCCCCGCAGCCGCAGTGAGTGTTTGGTGGAGACAATATTGTCTTCGACGTTGGCGTCAATCGTGGGCTTGTCCTCGTTCATACTGCTGTCCTGCCTGTTTCGATGAGCCCTCGAGGGCGATTACGGGAGAGAGTATAGCCGGACGCTCCCTGGTCCCGGCATCTGCAGCTGGCCTCTCTGCCCTCAGTTGTAGACAGATGCACCCGGGAAGTAACGTTCACGACTAACCACATCAAAAGTCAGGTTGAGGTGTGACAGACCCCGCAGGAAACTGCTCGGCACATGCAGGAACGCCTCATCCGGATCTTTCGTTCGAATGTTGCCGATTCGGTGCAGCAGAATAGTGAAAGCCGAGTACATTTCCTGCCGGGCAAGGGCGGCGCCGGGGCAGTGGTGTGGTCCCGAACCAAACGCGAGGTGCGCGCCGGCTTTGTTGCGCGCCACATCAAAGTTTTCCGAGTCGTCGAAGACCGCTTCATCACGGTTGGCAGAAGCATAGCCCACGGCGATCGAAGCACCTCGCGGAATGGGCACCCCGCCCAGCTCCGTATCTTCGGTCGCAACTCGCCAAAGGTGCAGAACCGGCGTTTCAAACCGCAGGGACTCCTCGATAAAGTTTCTTATAAGTGCCGGATTTTCCTGCAGCTGCCGCATCAGAACCGGTCGCTGCAACAGCAGCATCATGGCGGACCCAATAGCGTTGGTGGTCGTCTCGTTCCCACCTGTCAGCAGCTGGTCGAGCAGGTCCTGCAGTTCAAACATATCGAGGTGGCGTTCTTCACCGCCCTCTTCATCCTGGATTCGGGTGTGGACCAGGTCCGAGATAATGTCGTCTCTCGGTTCCTGCTTTCTTGCTTCAATCACCTCGGCAAAGAAGCGCTGCGCCGCGACGACATCCTTTCCGCATTGCAAAGCCGCGGCTTCATCTGTAAACCCGCCGCCTGGCGCAAGCATGGCATCGGACCATTTTTTCAATTCCCAGATTTTGTCGCGCGGGACACCCAATTGATCGGCGATCACGGTGCAGGGCAACGGGACGGAGAAGTCCCACATGAAATCACACTCACCCTTGTCGATGAAGGTATCAACGAGGTCATTCACCACCGTTTCGATATAGTCCGTCATCTTACGGATACGAGCGACAGAAAACGTATGATTGATCAACTTGCGATACTTGGTATGAACGGGTGGATCAGTGCGCTGCAGGGTCGAAACCCTGGCCCAGCCATGCTCTGCCTTGTATTCCTCAGCGATGTTACGGGCAACCCCGCCCTTCTGCGCCCGCAACTTGTAGATATCACTGCTGAACAGCTCGGGATGTTTCTTGATATAGCGCACATCCTCATACCGGCTGACATAATAGGCCTGGATCTCTGGCATAAAGTAAACCGGCTTCTCGAGATGCCGGATGGCTCGGAAGTATTCGAAGGGGCACTCCCGGGTGCCGTCTTCCATCAGGTTATAATCAAGCTGCTTCATCGGTCTGCTTCTGGTTTGTCCCTTGTACCTTGTTTATAGCCCCTAGTGTCTCATGCTCATCAACGCGTTGTGAATGGTCCCCATACCGCTGGTTTATCGTCTTCGATTTTTGGCAAATCCTCGGTCATACTGCTGCTGCAGGCCTGTCTGACAGACGACGCCTGCGCAAGAACAAATATCAGGAGGACGACATGGCAGACTTTGAGTGCATTCTTTATGAACTTGAAGATCACATCGCAACCGTAACACTGAACCGGCCCGACGTGATGAACGCCCTCAACTGGGATGCTTACGCCGAACTGGAGCACGTCTTTCGCGATATCCAGAAGAATCCTGAGGTTCGCTGCGTCATCCTGACCGGTGCTGGCCGTGCCTTCTGCTCTGGTGACGACGTCAAGCAGATCATGATGAAGATCGGTGACGGTGAAGGCGGCGGCCGGTTGCGCGAAGTGCGCCCGGGAACGACGCCCGCGGCCAAAGCAATTCTGGACTGCGACCGGCCTGTCATCGCCGCGGTCAACGGCGCCGCCGTTGGCTGGGGTATGGACATGTCACTGATGGCAGATTTCCGCATCGCTTCCGAGAAGGCAAAGTTTGGTGAACTGTTCGTCAAGCGTGGCCTCGTTGCCGATGTCGGCGGCATGGTTCGCCTGCCAAAAATCGTTGGGCCGCAAAAGGCGGCTGAACTGCTGTTTACTGGCGATATTATTCCTGCCGAGGAAGCGCTGAACATTGGCCTGGTCATGGAGGTTGTTGCTCACGATGAGCTGATGTCAGCAGCAAGAACGCTGGCCGAACGTATCAGCTGCAATCCGCCACTGGCGGTGCGCCACTTGAAGGAAGGACTGAGACGCTCTTTCCACGGCGACTATGATGAAGTCGGCAACTGGATCGCCCAGACCCTGGGCGTGTTGTTCCAGACAGAAGATCACAAGGAAGGCGTCGCTGCCTTCATGGAGAAACGCGAACCGGTCTTTAAGGGCCGCTGAGGAATCAACATGACGACCGAACACAAGACATTCTGCCGCTACTGCCACGCATACTGTCCGATGGTGGCAGAAGTCGACAACGGCAAAGTGCTTGCCGTCAGACCTGACACATCGAACGAGATGTATGGCGGCTACACCTGCATTAAAGGCCGGCAGCTGGTTGAACAGATGTACCAGCCGCAGCGCCTCGTTAAACCGCAGGTCAGGAACGATGCCGGGGAGTTTGAAGACATCGACAGCGAAACCGCCTTCGACCAGATCGCCGTCAAGGTCAGGGAACTCGTCGAGAAATATGGGCCTCGCTCTATCGCAACCTATAACGGCACCGTCGCTTTCCAGAATTCCGGCCAGCTGGTCTACAGCCGCGAATGGCACAATGCCCTCGGTTCCAGTTCGTACTACACCAGCGTCACAATCGACCAGCCGGCAAAGGTTTTTGTAGGCTCGCGTATCGGTTACTGGACCGGCGGCAGTCACTACTTCCATGATTCCGACGTTGCCATGATCATTGGCAACAATGTGATTGCGTCACACTACGCGCCTCCAGGCGGCATCCCCTCTGCGAGTCCATCAGCCAACCTGCGCAAGGCACAGAAACGGGGCCTCAAACTGATCGCCGTCGACCCCCGCAAAACCGAGGTTGCCAGTCGAGCTGACCTGCACCTGCAGATCAAGCCGGGTCAGGACGCCGCCCTGCTGGCCGGCATGATCCGAATCATCCTCGAAGAAAACCTGCACGACACTGATTTCTGCGAGCAACACGTCAGCGGCCTGGATGAGCTGCGCGAGCAGGTCGCGCCCTACACACTCGACGTTGTTGAACAGCGCACTGACATCCCGACCGCTCAGGTGCTGGAAGCAGCGCGACTGTTCGCCGCCGGGCCCCGTGGCAGCGCAATTACCGGCACCGGCCCGGAAATGGGTGCGCATCCAAACCTGGTACAGCACCTCGTGGCGTCGCTTAATACTATCTGTGGCCGTTTCTATCGTGCCGGTGACACTGTGCCAAACCCGGGCGCACTTTCATCCAACACGCCGAAGATGGCGACGGTCTATGAGGCGCCTGTTGCCTGGGGCAAGGGTGACCGCAGCCGCACCAACCCTGAATACGGAGAACTCGTTTCCCCGACAGGTGTACGCGAAATGCCAACATCCCAGCTCGCAGATGAAATCCTGATGCCGGGTGAGGGCCAGATCAAAGCTCTGTTTGTCATCGCCGGCAACCCGATCATGGCGTTCCCTGACCAGCGCAAAGCCTATGCCGCGATGCAGGAACTCGAACTGCTGGTCTGTATCGACCCTTACCTGTCCGCTACCGCCGAGATGGCGCACTACGTACTGCCGCCGAAGCTCACCCTGGAGCGGGAAGACGTCACTCTGCTGGCTGACCCCTGGTATGAAAAACCTTACAGCCACTACAGCAAGGCTGTGATCGAGACAGACCATGACGTCATCGAAGAGTGGGAGTTCTACTGGGCGCTGGCGCAAAGACTAGGGCTGGATGTGAAGATCAAGGGCGAGTCCATGCCGATTGATCGCAAACCGACCAAGTTCGAGCTGCTCAAAACCATTACCAAGGGTTCGCGGATCGAACTCGATTACCTGCGAGACAACCCCGGCGGGCATATCTTCGAGGATATCCGCGTCGAAGTGCAGCCTGCACCTGAGGGCGCCACCGGCCGACTCAAGTTATACCCCGAGGGCGTCAAGGAAGAGTTCGAAGCACTGGCCAGCGATACCGTCGACACCGAATTTCCGCATACACTGATCCAGTTCCGCAGCAAGTATGTATTGAATTCCTTTGGTCGCAACCTGCCGGCACTGGCAGAGAAAGTCGGCACCACCAATCCTGCGAACATGCACCCGGATGACCTTGAGGCCCTTGGCATCAAGGATGACAGCGAGGTCACTATCGAGTCCAAACATGGGTCGATACAAGCAGTGGTCAAGGCCAATGACAAAATCAAGCCAGGCGTTGTCGCCATGCATCACTGCTGGGGGGTTGCGCCAGGACACCAGGCACCGGTGCGTGAGGTCGGCGCCAACACCAATCTATTGGTAAATTCAGAGGAAGGCCTGCAGCGCTTTACGGCGATGACGCGGTCAAGCGGGATTCCCGTCAAGGTTTCTTGACCACCGACGATGGCAGGGTCCCGCCGGCCCCCGCTTCTCGCCAGCATGTTCCGGATAGACTGAAGCCGTGTAAAGGTCACCGTGCTGGTCCATCGCTAGTTGGTGAATATAAATCGCGAGGTCATCGACCCGCTGCAGCACGTCGCCGCTTTCCTCATCAAGGATTACGAGATTGCTCATCTTGTCGCTGGCGTAAATCTTGTCGCCATAGGTCGCGAGGCTAAGCGGCATGATGTGTATCCACTCATCGATGTACTCGCCGTCCGGGGTCAGGCGCTGGATCCGGTGCAGAGGCGTCTCAGCCGGCAAGGTGCGTTCGTGTTCGATCTGACCTGGCACGGTCATGTAGTCGTGAAAATTACCGCCGGCAAGGTCAGCCACCAGGATTCTGCCTTTTGAATCCTGCGTGATCGCGTGCGGGGTATTGAACTGGGCCGGGCCCCTGCCCCACTCACCGACGGAGCGGATGAATTCGCCTTCAGCGGTGAACCAGACCAGGCGCGAATTCCAGTAACCATCACTGACCACGATGTTCCCGTTATCCTGCACGAGTACCGCTGTCGGACCATTGAAATGGGTTTCATCACAGCCCCACTCGGCAAAAGTGCCAAGGGTCAACAGCAGCTCGCCTGCCGGCGTGTACTTCTTGACGGTGTGACCGTCACGGTCGGTGGTCCAGAACATGCCGTCTTTTTCGATGTAGAGCGTGTGCGCGCCGAGGGCGAAGCCACGTTCATCCGATGGCCCCCACTTACCGAGGTAGCGCCCGTCTCGATTGAACATTGAGATACTGCTCTTCCCCATTTTTTCTTTCATCGCCAGGGGATGTGCAGCCCAGTGTTCGATATCGCGGGTGAACAGGTAAATGATGCCGTCCTTATCGACAGCTACGCCCGAGCCCATCTCAAACTGCATGTCAGGCGGATACTTTGGCCAGTCTTCCGCCAATTGATACCCCGCCCGCGGGTCATTGCTTTCTGTTCCGTTCTCGACATCGTGAGTGACACACATGGTTCAACCTTCTTGTTCTTTGTTGCCGTAGCTTGAGACTACACGAATCAGCTACCCGGTTTCGAGTATGATCAGCGAATGATCAGGAGATCCACAGGCCTCGTCGCAGCCTTCAGTCGATGGCCACTGCTACAACCGCTGCAGCAGCGAAACTACCTGCTGCTCTGGATTGGCTCGGTCATCAGCTATATCGGCGCCAATCTCACCTTCATTGCCTTTCCCTGGCTGGTCCTGCAGATCTCGAGCGACCCGCTGGCAGTCGGTTCAGTGATGGCAGTTGCCGGTATTCCCCGCGCCGCCTTCATGTTGTTCGGCGGTGCCGCCACAGACCGCTTTTCCCCGCGCACGGTGCTGATCGTGTCTACCGCCTTACGCCTGGTGCTGATGCTGGTGATGGCACTGCTGACCTGGGAGGGGAGCATTACTCTCAGACAGGTATTCGCGCTGGCCTTCCTGTTCGGTTGTCTTGATGCGTTTTACTGGCCTGCCTCGAATGCAATTTTGCCGCAGCTGTTGCCTTCCGAACTGTTGCCACCGGGCAACTCTTTACTCCAGGGCGCAGGTCAGGCCAGTCTGATGCTGGGTCCCATCCTGGCCGGGTTGATTATCTCCCTCGTGGGGGACGGGCAGTCGCTCAAAGGTATCGCGGCCGTCTTCTTCCTTGATGTCGTCGGCTTTATCATCTCGCTCATCACACTCAGCCTGATCACCCAATCCGGCGTCAAACAGCAACCTGTTGAGATTTCTGTAAAGTCTGTGTTCAGCTCACTGGCCGAAGGCCTGAGTGCTGTCTGGCACGACATGCCGGTGCGCATCATGACCATTGTGCTGGCGGTGTTTACGCTGTTTTTTCGCGGCCCCTACCTGGTGGGTATTCCGGTTCTGGCTGATGCACGCTTCGATGAAGGCGCCCTGGCATTCGGTATGATCATGTCTTCATTCGGCGTCGGCGCACTGGTTGGCATCATTGTCGCCGGCTCAATCGCATTGCCGAAAGATCACTGGCTGGGTCGAATCCTGCTGCTGGATTTCCTGATACTGGGCAGCACATTTGTTGTTTACGGCACAACCAGCAACATTGAGCTGGCAATGCTGGTGACCGCTATTGCAGGTTTTTTTGATGGCTATGTCATAGTGATTCTGATTTCCTGGCTGCAGGCCCGTGTACCCGAAACCTTAATCGGACGAGTCATGTCAGTCGTCATGTTCTGCAACAATGGCCTGGCACCCGTTTCGGCTGCCGCTGCGGGCTGGCTGCTGACAATTTCAGTGGCCTGGACGTTTCTCGGGACAGGATTGCTGCTGGTGGCACTCTGCTGCATCGGCATGGCAGTGCCGGTGATTCGACAGCTGGGGCTGCCACGCTACAATGCAACTTTGTGATTGTTTGAGATAACGCGATGTCTGACGAGACCCTGACCAATCCGGCCGATGAACTCCGCGCGGAGCGCACCAAACCTGAGGCGGTACTGCAAAGCGGTAATCTGCAGGATCCCGTCAATACGCCCATCGGACAACTCGATGTCAGCGATTCCAGGCTTTACCAACTCGATGCCTGGCGACCTTACTTCGAACGTCTGCGCCGCGAAGACCCCGTGCACTACACCGCAGAAAGCCCATTTGGCGCCTACTGGTCGATCACCCGGTTTAAAGACATTATGGAAGTGGAATCGCGCCATGACGTCTTCTCTTCATTTCCAACCATTGCCATCGGCGACAGCCCCAATGGTCAGTACATCGAAAACTTCATTTCAATGGACCCGCCAAAGCATGATCAGCAGCGCAGAACCGTGACCGGTGCTGTCGCGCCGCGTAACCTGATGCTGCTGGAGCCCTTGATACGTGCGCATGCCAGCGAGATTCTCGACAGCCTCCCCGCCGACGGGGTCGAATTCGACTGGGTCGACAATGTCTCAGTTGAGCTCACGACACGCATGCTGGCGACCCTGTTTGATTTTCCATTTGAGGACAGGCGCAAGCTTACCTACTGGTCGGATATCTCGATAGGTTCACCGGAGACCACCGGTATGGACGAGGGTCCTACCCAGGAGGAAGTCATGGAGGGGCTGAACGATATGGCCGGCACTTTCATGAATCTCTGGGCGGAACGCGCAGCCGCCGACCCTGCGGGCAAGAATGATCTCATCACAATGCTGGCCCATGGCGATGAAACCAAAGATATGGTGACACGACCCCTCGAGTTTCTGGGCAATATTATGCTGCTGATTGTCGGCGGCAATGATACGACACGGAACTCCATCTCAGGCGGCGTACTAGCCCTCAACCAGTTCCCTGCCGAGTACGACAAACTGCGCGCCGACACCAGTTTGATCCCGAACATGGTATCGGAAATCGTCCGCTGGCAGACACCGGTGCTGCACATGCGCCGAACCCTGACGAGCGACTACGTACTGGACGGGAAAGAGATGAAAGCCGGTGACAAGGTCGTACTCTGGTATATCTCGGGCAATCGTGACGAAACTGTGCATGCGAGCCCCGATAAGCTCATCATTGATCGCAAGGACGCTCGTCACCATGTGTCATTTGGATTCGGCGTGCACCGTTGCATGGGCAACCGTCTGGCAGAAATGCAGTTGCGCATCATCTGGGAAGAAATCATGAAGCGCTTCCGTTACATCGAAGTGACGGGTCCGGAAACGCGACTCAAGTCCAACTTTATACGCGGTATCCGCGAGATGCCGGTGCG
>Ga0255759_10004243_pt1 | contig 12439 bp, 9 predicted proteins | sample 101ome_20_FD_179959 | JGI IMG/M metagenome (GOLD analysis project Ga0255759, IMG submission 179959) | Coastal salt marsh microbial communities from the Groves Creek Marsh, Skidaway Island, Georgia - 101404AT metaG (version 2) | ecosystem: Environmental > Aquatic > Marine > Intertidal zone > Salt...
CAGTGTCGTTCGTCCCTTGATGAGATCTCGAACCGTATGTTCTGCAACAAGTATACTCGGTAACAGGAACGAACTGGTGACGAATGCGAAGATAATGAGCAGACACATCAGCATGAAGAAGTTCTCAAGTCCTGGGAAGGCTGCAAGGAATCCAGCAGATATACCTGCAACAGTTGTGATCGTTGTCTCGAAAATAGTCTGACCAGTTTCTTCAATAGAGTGGGCTATTCCCTTTGAATTCTCACCCTCTTCTTGGATTCGGTGCATCACGTGAATTGCATCATCAACACCGATTCCAAAGACAATGGTTCCAATCATCGCTGTGAAGATGTTGACGTTTACGTCTCCGCTTTGCATCAACAACGGTTGCCAAAGAATGACGACTGCAACCGGAACCATTGTGATGATTCCGAGTCGAATTGAACGGAATACAATCGCCAGCACAAGTGTTAGAATCAACATGGTCAGAATCGTTGTTCGAGATTGTGTCTCATGAATACCTTCGTTGATATCAAGTGAGACTGGAAGGCCACCCGTCAATTTGGACGTACGTGTTTGTTGGAGTTCTGGAGGTTCCGATAGTATTGAATCGATTTGGTCACGTAGTCCAGATGCAATGTTGAGGTTCATGTACGGTTGATCAACGTAAATCACTGCTTTTGTTTCATCTTGATTCAAGAGCATTGAACGAACTTCGAGCGAGAGTGTATCAAATGCAACATTGACCATGTCTCTTCGAAGTCCTTCCCTTCCGTCAGGTCCAGTTGCTTCCAGTCCTAGCCAGAGATTGCATTCAATCGGGTCATTGCTTTCCCAGCACTCATCATGCAAAAGATCCCAGAGCGAGCCTTCGTAGAGGACAACGTTATCGGTGAACTGAATGCTTACAGGTACTGCTTTGAGGAAGGTTACGATACTTGTCGTATTGGTACTGTCGACAGCATCTATACGTTGTTCGAGACGGTCAATAGCATCCATAACTGGGAGGTCACGAATGTTTGAGGTTTCATTATCGTTGAATCGATTCGTCGCATCGAAGACAAACATCGAAGTTTGTCCACTATCGAATTGTTCAGAGTATTTTGCAATCTTATCCAAGGATTCAATGCCTTCTGGAGCTTCACTTGACCCTGTGATTGGTTCGTTCAATTCATCCAAATTCGCAATACCATAAACCGTTACGCTCGATGAGACAAGGAGAATCACAAGGAAATACCGAATAGGAACTTTACCTATGTTCTTCCACATACCCGGATTCGTTCTCTTGTGGAATCGCAACATCCATGCTAAAGCAGGAACCAAGATGATTGAGAAGAGAAGTGTCGAGAGGATTCCAACAACAAGGGTAAGTCCAACCGAGCGGATTGGGGCGATGTTGACAATGCTTGGTGCGATAAGAACTGAAAATCCTATAATTGTTGTCAACGCAGAGAGGAAGACTGCAACTCCCGTTGAACTTGCCATCGTGGTGACACAACGGATGTAGAATTCCTTATCCCAAAGATCGAGTTCCTCGAGGAGTTCTTTTCCTTGACGTTGTCGAGTATTGTTCTCTTCAAGAACGCGTTCAATTTCTTTTCTCCGTACCTCTTCGATACGATTGACCATGTGCAAGGCATAGTCAACTCCCAGACCAATAAGAATTGGGAATGTCGCCACAATCATCGGTGTTAATGTCCACTTGAGGACAACAGATGCTCCGAATGTGACTCCTAAGGCCAGAAGAATGGGCGTACCTGTGATGATTACAACCTTTGCTGACCGATGCAGGAATGAGATGATGAGAATGGTAAACAGAATCGAATACGGCATCATCTCAACAAGGTCATCATAGATTGCATCCGAAACATCTTCCAATGTTTTTGTCAAACCTGTTACCGTCATTTCAGTGGAACGAGCATCGACCGATCGATTGTCAATAATATCATCAAAGTGGTCGAGAAGTTTGTCGAACTCTCCCCACTGTGCTGGGACATCTGAGCGCATCCCAACAATAATTGCGGTTGTATCCCAAATGCCATCCCCATCCATATCGTTGGTCGGGTCTCCATCCCCGTCGCTGTCAACGCTGAGGTCGTTGTCGTTGGTGTCCTTGATGAGAGCCTCAAACGATCCACTGGAATTTGCAATGATTTGGTCAATCGTTTGTTGATTCGGAATAGCGTAACGTCCACCGCCTGGCAAATTGTCACAATCGAGATCAATCGGTAGTCGTGTATTGACGCCATGGACACACATCGATTGATTGAACCGTCCATCAGCCGAATTGATTTCTTTCATGATCTGAGCTGGCGAAATAATCCAAAGAACGCCATCTATCGCTCCATAATCGTCTTTGTTATGATCCATGCCCCGTCCAGTGAACGACCCATCGATGTTGTCATCGTCACCCTCAACCCAACTTATTTCTCGAAGAATTTTTTCATCCGTAATGTTGTCACCTAAGCCTCCACCCAGGACTGCATTATCCGTTTGAATGTATATGACGGCAATGTCCGTCGACCATTCTTCCCGAACCTCAAGGAGTAAATCGGTTGATTCAGCACCATCAGGTAGGAAGATTTCGACATCATCCTCAATTTGTTCTTGAAAATCTAAACCTCGTTGTCCGAGGAACGCAGCGATGACAACCAGCAAGAGGACAAAAATTGCAGGGGATGCGAGGACAGTTCGATACAACTGCTCGGTTCGCTTTCTGGCATAGGAATTGAATTCACCTTGCCACTTTTCCATCTGTTCACGTGCAGGTTCCGCCGTCTTGCGGAAACTCTCGAGAATCCCTGAGAGTTGTCCTGCCATGGTGTGACCAGCCGTGTTCGATTGAAGAACAATGCGACGATTTGGACTCAATCAAGGCCAAATTCTCGTACCAGCAAAATACGCAAAAATCCACGTACCGTTTGAAGAATAAATCCTGTTGCAATCAAGGCTAATCCGAGGACGCCAATCCATACGGCAGTCAATCCTTGGCCGAGAACAGTATCGATCTGTGTTGTAAATCCTTGAGCTGTATTCATGCCCATTGCCGCTCCAGTTGCGAGAAGCCCTAGGCCAGGGATTCCAAGAGTCAACAACGGCTTCTTTTGGGACAGTGAAAGAAGTGCCCAGGTGAGCACAGTAAATCCATGTGAAATCGCAGTAAAATTGGAACCTTTTGGAACATCATAGCGAATGATGGTTGGAATCTCTTGAATTGTAAGTTGTTTTTCCTTTGCATCTTCGAGCATTTCAAGCGACAACTCCATTCCATCAGAATCAAACCGAAGTCGATCGATGGCCTTTCTCGAAAAGGCACGGAATCCTGATTGTGTGTCTTTGATGCCAAGGTCACTGGTCAAGTTACTTGCAGCAGTGATGACTTTGATTCCAAGTCGTCGGTAGGCCGGCATATCGTTACCTTCTCCACCTTCAACAAATCGAGAACCAATGGTGAAGTCTGCTTCTTCATCCAAAATTGGTTGAATCAACTTTGGAATATCAGCAGTATCATGCTGACCATCTGAGTCAAGAACAACGAGAATGTCTGCATCACTGTCTCTGGTCGATTTGAACAAGGTCTTGAGTGCAGCACCATATCCTTGATTGCCACGGTGGCGAATGACTGTGGCTCCACATGCTTCTGCAATTCGGGCACTGGAATCTGAAGATCCATCATCAATGCAGATGACTTCATCGACGTGCCGAAGGGCCATGGTCACGACCGTACCAATGGTCTCCTCTTCGTTGTACATGGGCATGCCCGCAACGATACGGATGCGACACGAGTCGGTCTCCATATTAAAACCTCGAAAATGTAGAATATATAGTTGTAATCCCTATAACGTCCCTTCTTGAATTAAAAATGGAACACTGCTCAACCGGAATTGAGCAGTGTTCGGCTTCATGCACAATTGAGTACATGATTGCTTACTTCACCGCACTCCTCTATCAATCAATCGAGGAGTTGTGAAACGGTCGTTACAGCTCGCTCACCAGCGATCACTCGCTGGAGTGCTGCCATAGAAACAACCAGAGGAACGTAGGATTCCCCATCACTTGTTTCATAGGTTTCACAGTCTGCGAACGATGCGGTGTTGATGGACAACTTGATCGCTCCGCCAGCATTGCTGCGGCGAACGTATCCTACCAACATTGTTCGGCTTTCTTCGGTTTGCTTCGTTTCGGTTTTCTTGGTTTTACTCATGTTCAACACATCCCCTCACTTGGTGAGGTAAGGCGAACATTTTCGTCAATGATTATCAAACAATCGAAGCGATGGAATTTGAATAAAAAAAAGGCCCCCCACCAGGCCTGAACCTGATGAGGGGCGGCTACACTGAACGGGTTCATTCAGTGGTTGGTATCCTTAACCTAAAGGAAACGTTTCAACCAAGTCTTGCCTTCATATCGGCAAGCATGTCGGCAGGTAGTGGTACGTAACCAACATCAGCAACTTGGTCCATGCCTTCTTCTGAGAATCCATACTCAAAGAAGTCACGAACGAGGTCCCAGTCGTTGTTGTTGACGTTCATGTAGATGAAACGTGACAATGGCGCATAGGATCCATCAGCAACTGTGCTCGTCTCTGGTGCAACTGCGTTACCAGCATCTTGAACACCGTGTGTGTCGTTGTTGGCAATCGCAGCAACGGACAACTTGTTCGCGTTCTCTTCATAGTATGCATAACCAAAGTATCCGATGGCATATTCATCACCGGTTAGACCGTTGACGATCTGGTTGTCATCAGCAGAGTTTTGGTAGCCACGAGCTGTGTCAAATCCTTCTGATACAGGATCTGCATCTGCGAAGCAGTTCTTACAGAACACTTGTTCACCGAAGTATTCGTAGGTTCCAGAATCGGAGTCCGCTCCCCAGAGTTTGATTTCCTGGTCTGGGCAAGCACTAGAGTTGTGCAAATCTGCCCATTCACGGACACCGTCATCATCAGAGTTTGGAGTGACGGAGGACATGACAAGTCCATCGCCTTCGAGTTCGGCTTCGGTCCAGTCTGTGAAGACCCAACGTAGTTGCGCCATGGAGATGCCTCCCATTGAGGAAATGCACTGGTCTGCTGCACCGCTCTTCTTGTAAACAACGGATAGTCCGTCGATGGCAACGATGAGTTGTGTGACTGTGACATCGGAATTGGCACAGTTGTAGGTGTAACCATCGGCATCGACGCTTGCTTCGGATGACTTCCAGTCTCGGCTCATATCACCGATGTTGACGGAATCTGCATCCGTACTGCAGACCTTTGATGCTCCAGCACCAGAACCGCCGCCAGCGACGGTTACTGTGTAATCAGCATTGAGTGCACTGTAGGATTGTCCCCAGGCGCTCGCAACTGGGAAGACTGTACTGCTTCCTGCTATGTTGATGGTTTTTTGTTCGTTCTCGGTATCTCCATCTCCAAGACAACCAGCAAGGCTTGCGATCATCAAGGTGAGGATAATTGTCCAACTTTTTGCATTCTTCTTTAGGTTCATGTTCTTCATTCTCCCTGACCGTTGCTAGGCCACTTAACACATAGGATTCACATAAGTGATATATTGAATACTCTATATTTCTATATAGCAATATATATTCTATGCTGGTGCTCGATATACACCGCCTTGTAGTCGGTAGATACGGTGGTTGGAGTGGTAGATAGCGAGTATCGTAAACTCCAAGTTACGGGGGGTTCAACGATGATTGTCTCCTTGCCACGTGAATGGGTTAAATCCAATCAAATGAAAAAAGGGGATATCGTCTATATCGAGGAACTGAATTCTGGTGGCCTTCACATCTCTGCTCTTCAGGCAGAGTCTTCAAGATCAAGTGTAACCATTGACTGTTGCAATTTATCTGATGGTCTGATTGACCTCCTAATAGGAGCATATTTATCAGGAACAGACATGATAAAGATCGTTTGTAAAAACAAAATTCCTCGGAAGGTTCACAAAGATATTCGAAATTTTCTCAGGGATACGAGGGGTATGGAGATTGGTTTAGACGAAGACAAAGAAATCCGAATTTTGTCTATCCTAGATCCATCTGAATTAACATTCCAGGTTTCGATTAATCGCATGTACATCCTCATCTCCAGTTTGGTCTCCGACTGTTATGACGTACTCGACGGAGACGATATTGACCTGCTCGCAGATATTGAAGACAGAGAGCGTCAAATTGATGCGCGTCGATTCCTCGTTGAGCGGCAAGTTGCAGCAGTCATCAAGAAACCAGCCATCGAACGTAGTTTGGGTACAGACCGATTTTCTGCCCTTGAACACGCCAACATCGCTCGAATTCTTGAACGAATGGGCGACCACGCAGCTCGTCTTGGCATCTTAGTACGAGATAATAGTGTCACAATCAAATCGAAAACCAATGAATTACCTCTTCGAGCAATCCCAGAATGGGCGAATTTGCTAAAATCTCTCGTCCATAATATGTATACCAAAGATGTCGCTGTCATCCATGATGCTAAACGTTCTCTCGTTCGTTTAATGAGGGAAATTGAAGCCAGTGAGAGCGAGTTATGGACTGGCCGTAAATCATCAGAGCGATTGTTTTCGGAATTCCAAATCTCTGAATCGATTCGAAGAATATGCGCCTATGGAGTCAACTTTGCTGAATCATTGCTCAACATGCTGATGCACGAACAAATTGAATCTATTTGAGAGCGTGATTCTATGTCAGAAGAACACGAAAAATCAGGCTTACAAAAACCGACCCTGATTGAAAAGTTGGCAAACGATCCGATGCGTTATATCTTGTTTTTCACGAGTTTTTCAGTCATTCTCATTACACTTGGAATTATTCAAACGCTTCTCTTCGAAGCGATTACGTTCTTCCAAGACATCGCAGACTCTCGTGGATGGTTTGGCCTCGATATCGAAATGGATGGAATCTTTTCTGCACAAGGTGTTGCTGGTGTACTTTTGTTGGGTTGTTTGATCATCGAAATCCTAGGAAATCGCTCATCCCTCAGCACTGAGAAGATTCCTCAGAAAGTATTGTTCCCGGGCGATTTCGTTGTTCGCCTGAGTTTCCTTCTCTTACCCGTTGCATACATTCTCTATGGTGACTTGCTTCTTGTCATTGCCCTCCTCTTATCGATTATAACTTGGAGGAAGGTGGCCGCAAAATCAATCGTCTCATCGTCAAACGAAGATGGTCCTGCTGACCGAACCTTTGCGACTGTTCTCGGTGCATTTGCATTTATCTCACTGTTTTTCGCACTCACAACAAACTACACTGGCGCATTTGGTGAATTCTTTTTCCAAACACAATGGACGCCAACAGGTGCTTGTTCGGACCGAAGGACGCTGTGTGACAACATGTCCTTTGGTGTTAACAGCCTTTTACTTACTACGCTGCAAGTCGCATTTGGTGCGTTATTGATCGCCGTTCCATTAGGTGTAGGTTGTGCAATTTATCTGAGTGAATACGCTTCGCCTCGTCTCGTAGCCGTGGTAAAGCCTACCTTGGAAATTCTTGCAGGAATCCCCTCTGTCGTCTATGGGTTCTTCGCCTTCATCTACATCGGCCCGTTGGTCGTGGAATTTGGCGAGTATGCCTTCGCTCAAGGTTGGATTTCAGAACCACCAAACATTCTCAATCCAATCAATGGAGCTATTGTGGTCGCCATCATGATTCTTCCATTGATCGCATCTATGTCCGAGGATGCGCTTCGTGCTGTTCCAAACGAACTTCGTGAGGGTTCGCTCGCACTTGGAGCAACACGAATTGAAACGACCTTCCGTGTTATGCTTCAAGCATCGCTTTCTGGAATTATCGCTAGCATCATTCTTGCTTTATCTCGAGCCGTTGGTGAAACCATGGCTGTAACTCTCGCAGTAGGAACCGTTGCCGTCTACACATCGAACATGTTCTTACCCGCTCAAACCATGACAGCCTACATCGCTCAACGTGTTGGTGGAGACCTACCATTCGGAGAAATTGGATACTTGACGATTTTTGCCGTAGGTCTCTATCTCTTCGTCATCACACTTTGCTTGAATCTTCTCGGTAACAAGGTTCTGTCTGCATACAGGGAGGCGTACTGATGAAAGAGGATCGAGTCGCACCCTTGAAGGACATTGACCGCTTGAAAAAGCGTAGTCGTTCACGTCGAAACATTGTCGAGAAAGGTGGATCACTCACCCTAGCGACGTCGGGTCTTGTTGGATTGTTTTTCTTGCTCGTCCTCGTTTGGCAGATTGCACTTCCAACGTTCATTGAGGGTGAGACGGGTGAAATTTATGCTGCATCCGAATTTATTGCCGTTTCTGAGTACATCATGGAATGGGATCATCCGAACGTTGATGAAAATGGAGCAATCGTGACGGAAGTCATTACACTTGAGTTGACATGGGAAGAAAACGGAAAAGAACAGTCTCAAGATATCGAAGTTCGCATCCTTCCCGAGCGTGGAATCGTGAACGATGTTTACATCAATGCTTCAACGGGCGTATCGACTGAAGTTCTTGAAGTATCGAAGAAGACCAAGTTCTACATCTACTCGACATTGGATGTTCCGATCAATGTCGAGCAAACGACAGGGCCTGTGCCGAAAGCAGATGCGGCTGGTCAACCTCTCGTCTCTTCGTTTGTTGTCTCCGCAGATGTTCATCTGTTGGCTGATGATGATGGGATTGTATTCGAACCACTCGAACTCATCGCATGGGGTTCACTCGTGACAACAACCACCGTTCTGACATTTCCAAAACCGTTTGCCTTGAAGCAAGTTCAGCGAATCAAAGGAAAAGAGAAGCCTGTCAAGTATCTCTTTTTGGCACTCGCTGCAGCAACACTTGTCGTAGGTGCGTTTTCCTTCTCATCCATCTTGGGTGCTCTTTGTTTCCTCATTGCTTCGACCACGCTACTACGAACTCAGGAAGGTCTTCATCGACTTCTCGGACAAGGTCGATCCATTGCTGACACCGACCGTTTGGTTCACTCCATCACCAATCGTGATGGTGTCCTCATGTGGTCTCGAATGATCCTCTTTGTTGCAACATTGTTCATTCCATTCGCTATCGAGATCCCATTCCTCACAGAACGCTACCAGGATATATTCCAGCCCTATGCCTCTGGAATTCGTTCAGCATTCTTTGGAACCGTTTGGGTGATGACGATTGCAATGATTGTCTCCATACCAGTTTCGATTGGCGCAGCGATTTATCTTGAAGAGTACGCTGCTCCAACTCGAACAACAAAACTCATTCAAGCATTGGTCACGAATCTTGCTGGTGTTCCTTCGATTGTTTTCGGTATGTTCGGATTGGCCATCTTCGTAAAGCAGGGCGGAATCGGAATGGGGCTAGGGCCTTCGATTCTTGCAGCAGGTTTGACCATGGGCGTCATGGCGATGCCGATCATCGTTCTTGCAAGCCAGGAAGCCTTACGCAGTGTTCCGCAATCGCTTCGTGAGTCTGCCTACGGTGTTGGCTGTACGCGATGGCAAGTTGTGAGAGATCACGTTCTACCGTCTGCTATGCCTGGAATTATGACAGGTAGTATCCTCGCGATGAGTCGTATCATGGGCGAAGCAGCGCCACTTGTCGTGGTTGGTGCTGCTGCCTTGGTTCTGTTCGACCCAGAACCTCTTGCAGGTTTGACTGGTGGGAACGTGAATTTCACAGTGATTCCGATTCAAATTTACTTCTGGACGTCTGAACCAGACCATGCCTGGCATTCGATGGCTGCAGCTGCAAGTATTGCGCTCATTGTCCTGCTTGTGGCAATGAACAGCATTGCCATTATTCTTCGACAACATTTCCGTAGGAGGCTAAACCAATGAGTGAAGAAATAGGTGGAGAAATCGTACCCGATTCAACCCGAGAACTTGAGATTGACAATGAAGTAGACCTGATGATTGAAGATCTTGATTTATGGTATGGAAACAAACAGGCACTGTACGGCGTCTCCCTTCCAATTGCGAAGAACAGTGTTACTGCACTCATCGGACCTTCTGGATGCGGTAAGAGTACCCTGCTTCGAACCATTAACCGCATGAACGACCTTATCCCAATCTGCCATTACGAAGGAAAGATCACAAAGGGTGATGTTGAAATCACCGCCAAAGACGCAGACTTGGTTGAAATCCGAAAGAACATCGGAATGGTGTTCCAACGACCCAATCCTTTCCCGAAATCCATCTACGATAACGTAGGGTATGGTGTTCGATTGCATCACCAACCAACCCGCGAAGAATTGGATGCTATTGTCGAGAAGAGCCTTCGTCGAGCAGCCATTTGGAAGGAAGTTGCTGACAGATTGCATGATTTGGGAACGTCCTTGTCAGGAGGCCAGCAACAACGTCTCTGCATTGCACGAACCATTGCCATCGAACCAGATGTGATTCTGATGGATGAGCCATGCAGTGCCCTTGACCCAATTGCAACCGCAGCAATTGAGGAATTGATTCTCGAACTGAAGAAGGACTTCACTGTTGTTATTGTTACGCATTCCATGTCGCAGGCGGCACGTGTCAGCGATTATACTGGGTTTATGTACCTTGGAAGGATGGTAGAATTCAACAAAACCGACAAGATATTTTCAGATCCAGACCAAGAGTTAACCAAGCGATACATTACAGGAAGATTTGGATGAGGTGAACATATGCCAATTAGAACAGGACTTGATGAACGAATAAAATCTGTACAGAACGAACTCAAAGAGTACTTTGAGGAAGCCAAACACATCTACGATGATGCCATCGATGCATTCACAAAACTCGATGCTCAAGTATATTCTGAAGCAAAACGAGCTCGAGCGAAAGCAAGAGAAGTCAATTGGGATCTTACCAACGACTTGTTGCTTATTCTTGCACTCAATCAACCACTTATGCAAGATTTACGGATTATTGCTACCTACCTTCGCGCAGTTGATACCGTTGAACGCTTGATTCGTCACGCTCGAGACATTGCCCGCTCCGACCGTTCGATCGATGAAGATGCAGACGAGTTGCCACAAGAGATTGTCGATCCTGTGCTGGAAATGCATCAATACTTGAACGCGTTAATTGATATCACTGTTGAGTGTTTGACGAAAGGACAGGAAGTGCCTGCTGATGATGTTCGAAAGAATTGGCGCCAAGTCAAGGAATCTCACGCAAAAGCTGTTGCTGCTCTTTCAAGTTTGAAATCAGATACGATGGGTGGAAAAGCAGCCCGTCTCGAAGTTGTAAACATCGTCAATCGAGTTGACCGCTCTGCCTACAATATCGTTCGTTTGAATGGGATGTGGCATCACGCACTCAACAATGAGAACATCATTCTCGATTAATGCTCTAATTTCGAACAATCATTTCATCATAGAGTTTGAGATTCAACAAGATTTCTCCGAAGTCTCTTGCATACGCACACATTCTGCGGACGGATTCTGCCATTCGAAAGAGAAGTAAGTCCTGTTTTGATAACTTTCGATTTCCGATGAGGTCATCTTCAAAATTGAGAATATCTTGTTGTGACGTTTTGAGAGCTTGTCGACATTCTTCGATTTCGTTGGAGTTTCGAGTTCGTATGTTGATCATCAACCGCTTCAACGTATCTTGCCATTCGATGAGTTGCGCTATGGGTTGTTCGCTTTGTTCGATGACTGTATCGTTGTTCTCTTCAATCAATTGTGCCATTTGGTAGGCATGGTCCATCATCCGTTCCAACGAGCGAGCGAGATTACTGTATTCTACAGCCTGATTTCGTGTCAATTTTAGGGCGGATGCGACTAAATGGGAGTCAAGTGCAACACTCAATTGTCGGTTGACAAGATACAATAATGCATCAACCTCTGCTTCTCGTTCATCGATATCTCCAAGCAAATCTTCTTCTTGACCTGATGCCATAGAAACGATGTCTTTTGTGAGTGATGTAAGTTGTGAATACATTCGATTTATGCTTGCATTCAATGGCATCTCGGCTGCATTGATCAAGCACTTTAGATCGATCCTGCCCTCTGTTTCATTCATTCGTTCGAAACCTCTTGTGTTCCGAAGGAAGCGACGGATTTGTCGTTGCAAAAACCGATTATCTGCCGTTGAATGAACGATTCGTATCGAATCAGCACCAGCAAGATAAGCGCCCATGAGATGGTCATGAATCGATGCTTCAGGAATGTCATCGGCTTTGATGGTGATGATTTTTTCTTGATTTGCTAACATCTCGAGCGGTGTTAATCGAAGTGCTCCACTCGGCCGCCAATCGACCCGAATCGAATCGCGTGGACTCAAGTCCATTTGCTCAATCCATGGCTTTGGTAAACTGAGTGTATAGGTTACTCCACCGGTTAGTTGCACTTTGCGAACATCGATCTCGCCTGGTCCGAACGCCATGTCTCTCAGTTCTTCGACTATTTACATCTATATAGATTACATGGACTCTAGGTATTATACTGTATTGAGAGAGTTTGCCAACATGGAACCAGTCACGATGGTTGTTATCGGTTTAGCGTTGATTGTATGTGCCTACATGGCTTGGAA
>Ga0255759_10004247_pt1 | contig 12433 bp, 9 predicted proteins | sample 101ome_20_FD_179959 | JGI IMG/M metagenome (GOLD analysis project Ga0255759, IMG submission 179959) | Coastal salt marsh microbial communities from the Groves Creek Marsh, Skidaway Island, Georgia - 101404AT metaG (version 2) | ecosystem: Environmental > Aquatic > Marine > Intertidal zone > Salt...
GATATTGAAATTTCAAGTAATGGGAAGTTCGTTTTACACTATCAAAAGAGAGTAATCGATTCATCTATGTGGGTCACTGAAGATGTACCGACTGACATTTTGGTCTTGAGATCCCAAGGAAGTTCAGCTGGTGCCTTCTCAGGTAATGTTGGATTGGTTTTCTTATTGGCTGTATTCCTAATGGCTGGAATCGCCGCTTGGCTAGGTAGAGAGCAATCATCACTAACGGATGAGTCAATTCAATCGAGATTTGATTCAGCATTCCGAATTAGTGACAATGATCGTATCTTCGACACTCAAGCCAGTATTCGAGATCTATTCCACCGTCCCTCATTTCACGAACCGGTGGTCGATGGGGTTCGGGCTATCGCTGTTCTTTGGGTGTTAATCTTCCACGCTTGGTTCTTCCAGAATCCCGAGTGGACTAATGGCCACGTCATTCCTTGGTACGACTCGGTATTCGATAACCCAATGTTCCTCTGGCTTGTCCAAGGAGGTTTAGGAGTCGATATGTTCTTTGTAATTAGTGGATTCTTAATTGGCGCCATTATTTTAAGAGAAATCAACCGCTCAGATGGCCTGAATATGCGTAGATTCTATGCCAGGAGATTCCTCAGACTCATGCCAGTATATGTCGTTGCAATGATGGCAGCGATTTTCTTCCTAGACGGCCATAACGCAGAAAATGCTTGGGCCAATCTTCTCTATGTGAATAACTTCCTGAGCATAGATGATCAGTTCATGGGATGGTGTTGGTCTCTTGCAATTGAAGAACAGTTCTACCTCATTGCTCCATTTTTCTTGTTAATTATGAGGAAATCTGATTATTTCCTTCAATGGAGTGTCGCTCTTGTGATTCTCGGATGGGCTCTTCGAATCTTTGCATTAGAATACCATGATTTATCGGTATTTTGGGACGCTAGAGATCTTGGATCCGAAACATGGGTTGGAAGGTTCGACCACACTTACGATAATTTCTACACTAGATTTGGAGGATTACTAATTGGGGTTATTGCGGCATGGATTCATGTAAATTGTAAATCAGAAATTAAAGAATTTTTCAACGGCAGTAAATTGACTCCTCTAATTCTTTCATTTATTGCTCTAAGTTTCTTCCTATTCGCAACATTCTTGGATCAAAGACATCTAGTTGATTCACCTTACATAATTAGACTAACTTGGTACGCAATGGAAAGGGATATTTTCGCGCTAAGTCTAGCGATTTTGATTATGTCCGCTCTTCATTCCGCCGACCCTATTGCAGGAGGTTTGCGTCGAATACTTTCTGCTAAGATACTGTATCCAATCGCTCAACTTTCCTATTCTGCATATCTAATGCATGAGATGGTAATGATCTGGATGTTCCCAATGTCAAGTGAGTTCTTCATTGAAACGATTGGGTTGACGCCTAATTTTGCTTTCGTCTTAAACACAGCCGTAGCCATTCTGCTTACTCTACTCTCAGCTGCTATTCTGTATATCACGGTAGAGAGACCATGTATGCGTTTCAGAAAACATCCGATAATGTCTAGAATTGATGGTACAGCAAATGAAAATGACATTTCTAAACCAAAATCAACACACTCAATGGGTATTATCGAAGCAGAAATAGTCGCATCTTAAATGAGAAAAATCAACGATTTTCTAACGTAAGGCATGTTTAAATTTTAGTTTTAACTATTGAAATTAAGAATTTCTTTTGAAATTCTTTGTATATTGGAACTTTTTCCCCTTCGCTATGAAGGTGAGTTGTGCTAATTTTGACCGAACTGGGGACATAATGATTATTCCTGTATTCAAGGACTTTGATAAGGCCCCAAACAATACCACAGTTGGCCTCGGCCGAGGGCCAAGTATTGCAGTTAAGGCTGCAGCTGCAAGTGATTCAATTTCAGGAAAAGTAGGTGAATCACTTAGTGTTTGGACCAAGGGCTGTACGGTTATTTTCATTGGTGTCGGAGAGAAAGGAAAACTCTCTCATAAAGTCGCTCGAGATACTGGCGCTAAGTGTCTTGCCAGTCTATCTAAAGACCTCGGAAATAATATCGTAATTCGATTTACCTCGGGATGGTCTACTGAAAATATGACCGCTTTTGCTGAGGGTATGATGCTGCGAGATTATCAGTTTGATAAGTATCAGAAAAAGGACGAAGAAAACGACCACGATGGTTGGACATTAGAATGTCAAGCACACGACCGCCATCTCGAAGTGCTGAGTGAATCAATCGAGAAAGCAAGTCTTGTTACAACTGGTGTTCATCTGAGTCGTGACCTAGCAAATGAACCAGCAAACCGATTATACCCTGAAGAGTTCGGTCGCAGAGCCATTGAATGGGCTGAAGGTAAGGATAATGTCGAGGTTGAGGTATGGGATTATGCACGACTGCAGAAAGAAGGAATGCATGCTGTAATTGCTGTTGGAAAAGGTAGTATTCGCAAACCCTGTATGGTATTCTTCCGATTAAATCCAAACGTACAATCTGACGAACAAGTACCTTGTATAGTCGGTAAAGGAATCACCTTTGACACAGGTGGAATCTCCATTAAACCCAGTCAAGGCATGTGGGACATGAAATATGATATGCATGGATCAGCAACCGTTTTCGGACTTTTTCAAGCACTTTGGGCTACAGGATACGAAGGCCGAGTAGATGGAATCACATGTATGGCGGAAAATATGCCAAGCGCAGAAGCCTACAGGCCAGGAGATGTTATCGATTCTTATTCAGGAAAGACCATTGAAATTTTCAGTACGGATGCAGAAGGCCGAAATGTGCTTTCTGATGGACTTTGGAAGGCTGCCGAACTAAATCCCTCATACATTATCGATCTTGCCACCTTAACTGGGGCTTGTGTTGTTGCTTTGGGGCAGGAAGCTTCTGGACTTTGGTCAAATGATGATAAGTTGAGGGAAAGTATTCGCCAAGCCGGTAATTCAGTAGACGAATTGGCTTGGCCCATGCCACTTCTGCCCGCCTTTGAGAAGGAAATGACCAGTTCCAAATTTGCAGATGTCAGAAATGGCGGTAAGGGACGCTATGGTGGTGCCAATACCGCAGCCGCTTTCCTCAAGCAATTCATTCAGGACCGAGAGGATGAAAATGGCGATAAGTCAGAAATTCCATGGGCTCATCTAGACATAGCGGGAACCGCTTGGAATGTGGACACAAACGCATGCGTCGCTCACGGGGGAACGGGGGTTCACGTACGAACCTTACATCACTTGATTACTCAGGGATGATTTACTCGTCACCATCGTCGCCATCGACCACTTCGAAGTCTGCTTCGACGACACCGTCGCCGTCGGCACCTGCTTCGTTAGCAGCCTGTTGCTCAGCCATTTCTGCTGCAGCAGCCTCGTATAGTTTGGTCGAGACACCGTGCATAACTTCTTCCAATTCTCCCATCTTTGCTTGGATTGCGGCCTCGTCAAGTTCTTCGAAATCAATAGGCTCACCTTCATTCATAATGAGTCCTTCAAGTTCGTCCAACTTCTCATTCACCGGAGCCTTATCATCATCAGACAACTTGTCTCCTGAATCTTCCATCATCTTTCGAGTCTGGTAAACGATACTATCTGCCTGGTTGCGTAGGTCCACTCTGGCCTTACGGCGCTTGTCTTCTTCAGCAAATTCTTCGGCCTCTGCAATCTTTGATTGAATCTCATCTTCAGATAGAGAAGTTTGACTTTCAATCTTAATCGACTGTTCAGTCCCTGTTCCAAGATCCTTAGCCGATACGTTCACGATTCCATTTGCATCAATATCGAAGGTTACCTCAATCTGTGGGATTCCACGAGGTGCCGGTGGAATTCCCATGAGGTGGAATCTTCCCAGCGTGGTGTTGTCTTTGGAGAACTCCCGCTCTCCTTGCAATACATGCACTTCTACAGCTGGCTGGTTATCAGATGCAGTAGAGAATACTTCTGAGCGACGACTCGGGATTGTAGTATTTCGCTCAATCATCATTGTGGTCACACCACCCAAGGTCTCAATTCCAAGAGTAAGTGGAGTGACATCGAGAAGTAATACATCGGTTACTCCTTCGTCTCCGACAATAATTCCTGCCTGAAGTGCAGCTCCTACTGCAACCGCCTCATCGGGGTTGATGCCCTTGAATGGAGCCTTACCTACTTCCTTTTCAATCGCAGTTTGTACTGCAGGAACGCGTGTTGATCCACCGACTAGAATGACCTTGTCGACCTCTCCCTTTGAGACGCCTGCATCCTTCATCGCCTGACGAGTAGGAGCCATTGTTCGCTCAATTAAATCGGCGATTAATTCCTCGAATTTCGCCCTTGAAAGAGATAGGTCAAGATGCTCCGGTTGTCCATCACTCATTGTGATGAATGGCAAATTGATCTGTGTTGTTCCAGTTCCTGATAACTCAATCTTTGCCTTTTCAGCAGCCTCTCGTAAACGACTCATGGCCTGCATATCGCCAGACAAATCTATTCCAGTAGTCTTCTTGAATTCTGATAGAATCCACTCGATGACTACCTCATCGAAATCGTCACCACCCAATCGATTATCTCCGCTAGTTGCCTTAACTTCGATCTGAGGTTGGTCGTCAACTAGGTAAATTTCTAGAATTGAGACATCGAATGTACCGCCACCAAGGTCGTATACCAAAATAGTCTGGTCATCTTCCTTGTCGACACCGTAAGCCAATGCCGCAGCAGTAGGTTCGTTGATTATTCTTAGTACCTCCAAACCTGCAATTCTACCCGCGTCACGAGTTGCTTTTCTTTGAGCATCGGTAAAGTATGCTGGACATGTAATTACTGCTTGTGTTACCTCTTGTCCAAGGTATGCCTCAGCATCTGCTTTTAGCTTCTGTAGTACGAATGCTGAAATCTCTTGAGGAGTGTACTCCTCTTCACCAATTGTTTGCTTCCAATCGGTACCCATTTCTCTCTTTACGGACATGATTGTGCGTTCTGAGTTGGTAACCGCTTGTCTCTTTGCGGTGATTCCAACAAGGCGGTCTCCGTCCTTTGTGAAAGCCACTACCGAAGGAGTAGTTCGGCTTCCTTCTGAGTTCGGTATTACTGTGGCCTTGCCACCCTCTAAGGTAGCAACACAACTATTTGTCGTTCCAAGGTCTATTCCAATTACTGCGGTGCTCATTTATTTCACTCCATTTTCATTTCATTCGTTTTCGTCAGCTGTTGTAGCTTCCGAGTTGATGTCGAATTTGACATCAAGAATTCCGTTGTTTAGATCCCATTCGACAATATTCTCCGCCGAATGTGGAAGTGTGTAGCGCTTCAAAGGGCGCATTTGTGTGGTTTTCATCAATTGCAGAATTTCACCACCGCTGGTTAAGTTAAGCTCGACCTCTTCTTGATTGAGATCTGTGAATCTTGATATGTCTACTGTAATGCACATCCTGTCTTCATGGATGAATACGTCTTCTAATGGAAGATCATTATCTGGCTCTTCCGTTACTTCTTCCTCAACCTCAATCTCTGGTACCTCGGCAGGGTTATTGCCTTCAAATTGTACCTTTATGCCCATATTTCGGAACATCTCGCCCATTCCGCCTGGGCCGTTGAGCATGGATTCCATCTGCTTGCGGAACTCTTCCGGATCTACATCTGTCCCCATCTTTATTTCAGTGGAGGCCATTCGATCAGGATCGAGTCCCATCTCCTCAAATTGGTCGCGGACTTGGCGCATCATATTCTGAAGTAATTCGACGTCAATCGGCATACCCATGTCCGCGAACATTTTGGCCATTTGTTCGAGCATTTTCTCCTCGAATTCGTCTCTTTCAGATGTGCTCATTATACCACTACTCAACCTGAGGTTGTATAGTCCGACTATTCTGCCTTATTTGAATCAAACGGTGAATAGTACACTCGCCTGTGTGCTAGCAAGTGCATGGGTAACGTGGGGGTACATCGCGATTTACACACAACATCGCATTGAAAGCGGGGCTTTGATTCGCTATGTGCATGGTTGAGTCAGAGCAGGATGTTGCTTTGGAGGATACCGACCGCATAGAAGGGCGCTCGGCTCTGGTAAACAACACCAACGCGGCTCTCGCCCTTGCAGGTGCTGTGAGGTCAACTTTAGGGCCAAGAGGCTCAGACAAGATGCTGGTCGATGAGAATGGTGAGATTGTCGTCACCAACGATGGAGTAACCGTTCTTGAGACTGCAAAGGTTGAGCACCCGACCGCTAATCTTCTCATCGCTACCAGTTCAGCTCAAGATAGAATTGCCAGAGATGGAACTACAACTTCAGTCCTCCTTACAGCAGAATTATTGCGCAACGCACTGGAATTATCCAGAATCGGAGTTCATCCAACCATAATCGTGAATGGATATCGTATTGCGGTAGAAGAATCACTTTCTCAACTTGAAGAAATATGCAGAGATGCCTCAGATGATGATTTGATTGCTACCACATCGACTACAATGGCTGGAAAGATCGATACAGTTTTGGCCAAGAAAATTACAAGTTTAGCGCTAGAAGCCGCCCATGCATTGGAAAATGAAGAAGGCGGCGATGACCTTGAGAGGATTCGAGTTAAGCGCTTGGAGATGACTGGGGGAGGATCTGCAGAATCTGAAATCATTCACGGCTTAATGCTGAAGAAACAACGACTTGATTTCACTACAGAAACTCATTCTGATGGTGGAAAAATCGCCATAATTGATGGAGATTTTGAAAATCGGAAATTAGAGTTGGATGCACAAATTGAGATTCGAAGCACTGGGGTGCTTTCCGGATTCCAAGAGAGGAAGAGAGCCAAGATAGCCGAACAGGTTGCCATTCTTTCTTCACTGGGTATCGACCTACTTTGTGTCAGAGATGGAATAGCCGATGAGGCGGTTTCGCTGTTGAAGGATGCTGGAATTACTGCCTATCGAAGATTCGAGAGGGAAGATGTGGAAAGATTATCGATTCTAACAGGAGCAAAGATGGTTCGAGATGCAAATCGAATTTCTACCAAAGATATTGGAACCTACACCAAGCATGCTTCGGAAAAGATAGACGATGCTTGGTATGTTAGAATTGATGGAGAAGGTCGTGCTATGACTGCTCTTCTTCGCGGAACTACATCCACCATGCGGGAGGAGGTTAGCAGAGCCTTCGATGATGCACTTGGTGTAGCGTTCAGATTAGTTCGCGAGCCGAAGGTACTTCCTGGTGGAGGAGGGACTCAAACTCACTTGGCTCGCCACTTACGTTCCTATGCTACCACTCAGAAAGGTAGGGAGCAATTGGCAATTGAGGGCTTTGCAGACGCCCTTGAAGTAATCCCTCGTGTACTTGCAGAAAATGCAGGACTTGATCCAATCGACGAGATATTGGCGCTTTCAGCAGCACAAGTAGAACATGGTTCATGGTTCGGACTAGATGCGATGAGTGGAGAAAAGGCAGACATGGCTGAATTAGGAATCCATGACCCTCTTTTCGTAGCTCGTCAGGCCTTGACTGGTGCAACGGAAGCGGCTATCACAGTACTGAGGATAGATGATGTTCTATGGGCGAATGTCGAACCTAGTACTCCTGATTGGTCGAATCAGATTGATGAAGATTGAATACCCGAAATCATCGCATCGCAAAGCGCGCCTAAATCATACTCGGCCTTCCATCCCCAATCTTGCTTGGCTGCAGAATCGTCAACCGAATCAGGCCATGAATCAGCATACTCTTGCCTAACATCCGGCTTGAAATCACAAGTGAATCCAGGGACTCTTGCCGCAACCTCATCTGCGATTTCAGCGGCTGTAAAGGAACAACCCGAGAGATTGTATCCTCCTCGTGAGTCGCCGATTGATTCTACTGGAGCATCCATCAGAGCGATAGTAGCACGTATTGCATCCTCCATGTACATCATTGGAAGGCGAGTATCTGCCCGAACGAAGCAATCGTAGTGACCATTTTCAAGTGCGGCATGAAAGATATCTACTGCATAATCGGTTGTACCTCCACCGGCAGGGGCCTTGTAGGAAATCAAACCGGGATATCTGATCCCTCGAACATCAACACCATATTGCTTCCAATAATTCATTGCCAAACGTTCCCCAGTTACCTTGGTTTTACCATACATGGTTGTAGGATTGAGTGGACAAACTTGAGGTGCATGTTTTGGAGCATCTGGACCAAAAACTGCAATTGATGATGGGGCATAAACTCTCAATCCATGTTTTCGAGCAGTTTCCAAAACAGTAACTGTCCCTCCCACATTGATTCTTTCACACAATTCGGGATTCTTTTCTCCCGTTGCACTTAGGATAGCAGCCAAGTGATATACGGTTCCAATAGACTCCTCGGTTACTACCTCATCAAAGGCATCAGCGTCAATTACACTCAGATGCCTGTAAGGGCCTCCAACGACACATGGATGGTCAGGAATATCTCGCACATCACTAGCCACAACAGCATCGGCACCATATCTAGTGCGCAATGCTTCAACCAATTCAGTACCAATTTGACCAAGTGCGCCGGTAACTAAAATCCTCGAGTTGGCGGCACCGGCCATGAGTCTTCGGGAGTCAGACGATACTTAGACTTGCGAGACTGGCACTTTAGCGAGTAATTTTGTAATCCACAGAGCCAATGTTGATATGCGAGACATGTCGGCTTCAAACCCCGTTGATTGCATGAAGTATGTCGTAGTCACGGGCGGGGTCCTATCTGGACTAGGTAAAGGAATCACAGCGTCAAGCATCGGAGTTTTATTGAAATCCGCAGGACTGCGCCTAACTTCAGTAAAGATAGATCCGTATCTAAATAGCGATGCTGGGACCATGTCTCCGTTCGAACACGGAGAAGTATTCGTATTGGATGATGGTGGAGAGGTCGATCTTGATCTTGGTAACTATGAAAGATTTCTCGACGTCGCTCTAACTAGAGAGAATAATATCACAACCGGTAAGGTATATGCAAATGTTATTGAGAAAGAACGCAGAGGAGATTATCTTGGAAAGACTGTTCAAGTTGTCCCTCACATAACTAATGAGATTCAAGATTGGATTGAACGTGTAGCACACGTCAGTGCAGATGGAACTGGAGAAATTCCTGATGCTTGTGTAATCGAGCTGGGAGGAACTGTAGGAGACATCGAGAGTGCTCCATTCATCGAAGCATTGAGACAATTCCAATTTAGAGTTGGAAAAGAGAATGTTTGCTTCGTACATGTTAGCCTTGTACCCGTGATGGGGCCTGTTGGAGAACAGAAGACAAAGCCTACACAACACACTGTCAAAGAACTACGTGGTTTGGGAATCATACCAGACATTCTAGTTTGTAGATCCGAAGTGCCACTAGAAGATGAGACCAGGGCAAAACTTGCGGCATTCTGCCATGTTGGTACAGACGCTGTTGTTTCCGCGCACGATGTTTCAAATCTTTATCAAATTCCAATTTCTCTTTACGAACAATCAGTATTGAGCAAAGTATCGGACCATCTTGGATTTGAGGTTCCAGATACTCTACCAATGCTTGATGATTGGAAGGAAATGGCCGATAAGGTAGACCGATTAGATGAGGAGATTCACATCGCCATGGTAGGAAAATATACCGGCCTATCTGACTCTTATCTTTCTGTTATCAAGGCCTTACAACACAGCGCATATGCAGTTGATAGGAAACTGGTAATTGATTGGATTGAGTCTACTGACTTAGACCCTCATGATGTTACTGAAAAGCATGATGAGGCTTGGGATTTACTAAAAGCAGCAGATGGAATTCTGGTTCCTGGTGGATTTGGTAATCGCGGAGTTGAAGGAAAAATCGCTGCAGCGAATTATGCCCGGATAAACAACGTACCTTACCTAGGAGTCTGTCTTGGTTTGCAAATTGCAACAATAGAGTTCTGTCGCAATGTATTGGGTCTCGAGAATGCAAACTCTACAGAGTTTGATGAGAATACACCGAATCCAGCAGTTGTCTTCATGCCGGAAATTTCCAAGACCCATATGGGTGGAACTATGAGACTTGGAACAAAACCGACTCCATTCCTAGTCGATGATTGCAAAATGAAGCGACTGTATGGAGGTACTGAACACGTCGATGAAAGGCATCGACATCGCTACGAGGTCAATCCCGATTTGATTGATAGGATCGAAGCCGAAGGTCTGGTTTATGTTGGTAAAGATGAGACTGGACAGAGGTGTGAAATCATGGAATTGGAGAATCATCCATATTACGTTGGAACTCAATATCACCCAGAGTTCAAGTCAAGACCAAACCGCCCTAGTCCTCCTTTTCTAGGTCTGCTAAAGGCGGCTGTTGGACAAGAAATATGATTTCTCAAGAGGCGATTAGATGTGGGAGCAAATCGTTGACTTAGCTCATAATGAAATTGTAGCATATGCAGGAATGATGCTGATTCTAAGTGCTTTTTTCCTTGAAACTAGAGATATTTTGAACAGTAAAGAATGGCCATATCTAGTCCTTATGGCACTAGGTTCGGGACTTCTTGCAGTCAGAGCATACTTGATCGATGAGTGGGCATTCTTCATTCTCGAGGTTGCTTGGTTTGCCGCTGCTGCATTGGGGATTTGGTCAATCACCAAGAATATGAGATAAGGGGTTACTATTTTTTGATAACAAAAAATCCTATGATAATTCCAAGGAATACCAATTCTAATCTTTCATGTGTACTTGGCCAATAAAGAAAATCTAACCAAAATTCATCGATACCCCATTCCCTTCTTTCCTCACCGAAATCAGAAAATCTAGAGAATAGATTCATGATTGAAATTGCGATAATAAATCCTCCAGAAACTATTTTCCAAGAAGTTGATTTGATCATTCCGATAAAGTGCAATCCTGAGATTAACAATATCGAAAGAATTGTTGTAGAATACAAAATCCAACTTCGTACATCACTCATGTCGCCGCCGTATTCGAAATAATCGATAATGTCTCTAAATTCCCCAAAAGCAACGAATGTTGCAGGAATCAGTAGAACTAGACAAATTATTCCAAAGAGAATTTCGAATGGAGATTGTGAATTTTTTGACTGAGTTGCCGATTGATTTTCGATTGAGAAGCCTTCAACAGAAGTTTCGAGCATGTTACTTCGTTCGCTGATTCAAAAATGAAACTTATTCCGGAAATTCAAAAAAAAAGGCGAATCAAAGGGTACCCTCTAGTTAGTCTTACTTAAACTACACAGTTATCAATACACATCTGCTGGACACAACATGGCGCTTGAACCAACATCAAGGGCTCATGCAGCACAAATTGCTGCAGGGATTGAGGGGCGAAACTATGGGCATAGGTTTGAGAGTGCTTTGTCTGAAACAATCAATTCTATTGAAGAGATTAGCATGATTGATGCCAGTGGCGTATCTGGTGAAGTAGTATTTGGTTTGCCTGCAGAGAGGCTATTACAGGTCATCTTCGCATCTGAGAACATTAATCCTAATGATGTCTCTTCAGTCCGCGCGTATTGGCTCGGAGGATTGGCAACAGGGGCTGGTTCAGGGGGAACAAATCTGCATGATTTAGAAACTGGTTTGCCAATTTCAGGTAGTTCAAAGAGTGATGTTGTTGTAGATATTATTCTTATTTCGGGGGAAACTTTCAGAAGGGGAGTGAGTGTTAAATCATGCTCGACGTCTAATCCAACAAACGACCAATTGTTTTTTACTCAGGCTGTTGCTTTTTCTGGCCATTTACGCAGAATTGGATTGAATGTATCTTCTGAGATGGAAAATGATCTACGCAGATTTTGTGGTGATAATGGTTTTTGTCCGACAGATGTTCTGTCGGGATCAGAATTAGAGCGACGAGAAGGATGGAGTAACCGCTTCTTTTGGGAAGAATTAGACTCTAGAAGTCAATGGGAAAATCTCTTCAACACACATCAAGAACGAATAACGCGTTTCTTACTCGCAGAGGGCGCATACGTCAATGACCCAATATCCCCTACGTATGTACTTCACCAAGTAAGAGGGTATGACGATTATTCTAATGTTCAAATGTACATTTCTACTATCAATGGACTTGTAAATTCTTCGTTACAGAATTCGTCATTTAATACTAGACCATATACGACAAGAGGGGCAAGACATCTCGCACCGAGATTTGGATTTATTCAATTCCAACGAGGGGGGCAAAGACAGCACCCTACACAACTTCAGTTCAATTTACAAGCAGGATATTTTTTCAGATAATCGCTTCGATTATACTCGCACCAATCGCCTTTCCCAACAAAGGAGGTACGGCATTACCAATCATTTTTCGTACCGAACCCCAGTTGCCAAAGAAAGCAAAGTCTGTTGGAAATGATTGGATTAGGCTGGATTCTAATATTGTCAATGAGCGCGTATTGATTGGATGCACCGTTCTGGAGGCAGAAATCATTCCACTAGCAGTGGTTATTGTAGCTCCAGGCTCGTCGTAGACTAATCGCTTGTAGGTGGTATTGTATCCTGATGGGGGGCGCAATTTCGGATACAATA
>Ga0255759_10004251_pt1 | contig 12427 bp, 12 predicted proteins | sample 101ome_20_FD_179959 | JGI IMG/M metagenome (GOLD analysis project Ga0255759, IMG submission 179959) | Coastal salt marsh microbial communities from the Groves Creek Marsh, Skidaway Island, Georgia - 101404AT metaG (version 2) | ecosystem: Environmental > Aquatic > Marine > Intertidal zone >...
ATCTATATCTTCGATGAATACAAATAAATTATTTCCTGGCCCGTGTCTACCAGGACCCCACATCAATTTAATATTATTTGAAGCAAAATGATCACACCATTTTTTTATATAATTCCAATCTCCTGCCTCATAAGAATGATGATCCATGCCCTTTGAATAGGATTTAAAACAAGCTATGGTGTGATGCTGATGGTTGGAAGTAGTAAAACAAGTTGCAAGTTCACCATCTTGCTTAACCACACGATCAGTGATTTGAAAGCCAAGCTTGTCTGCATAAAAATTCTGGAATGCTTCCACATCTTGTGAAGTAAATGTTAAATGTTGCAAGGGTGCATATATACCTTCATGGTCATTTTTATCATTTTCTTTTAACACACCAAAACATATTAAATTATCATCAGGGTCCTTTACCGAAAAAGAACCCGACTTGTAGAGATCTGACTTAAACTCTAGTAAATTTAAATTTTTTTGAATTAAAAATTCTTTAAATCTGTAAAGGTTTTTTTCACTTCTACATACCATACCTGCATAACTAAGAGTTTTATTTATACCTGAGGTAATTATTATTTTACGATCTGGTCCATCGCACATAAATTCTTGTGAAGATATTTTATTAGTTTTCATGTTCATAACATTTGAATAAAATTCTGCTAACTTATCTGGATTAATACTTTTTATCGCTAAATGATGTAAGAAAAAATCAGCTTGAACAGCACTTAATGTCATATATCTTCCTTTGCTAATAAAATTTCATTATTATGATAAATTTCTATATCATCGAGTATCTGGCTAATATACTTTTCAATTAATAAACCATAACTTGATAAATTAGCATAAATAATAGGTTCATGTTCAGGAAGAAAATCCTTTAAATTAAAAATTGAACTCAATGACGCCTCAATACCTAATTTTCTGCTTTGAATAGGAACAGCAAAACCAATAAGATCTCTATCTACTTGTCCTTGAGTACAGCAGTAACCCTTTTTTTTATCATTTTTTAGACTATTTAAAAAAAAGTCTTTTTCATTTTCAGATTTGAAAGTTTCAAACCTCAATAGATCATCTAAACGTTTTCCCTTAACCTGCATTATTATCGCTCTCGATGTAGCACCATACATTAAAGGCATTAATTTACCTTTTTGATAACTAGTATTATTTTTAAAAGATGGACTTTTATAATCGGCCACACACATAACTTTTTTACTGTAGAGCCTTGCTAAAACATTCACGCTTACAATTGGGTTTTCATTAGCCAATTTTTCTAAAAAAGGCTGTCCTGCTTTGACTAAAGGGTCAGATAAATTTATAGTACGATTAAATTTAATAAAAGCTGGGCCGAGCCTAAAATAAGACCCTTCAGCACTTTCCAGAAATTCTGCTAAAACCATTTCACGTACAGTTCTATATATTGTACTCGATGGTGTTTTTAGTTTTTCTGAAATTTCTGCAACTGTCCAGGAGCTTGTACGCTCTGAAAATAGATTTAAAATCTTATTATATCTCATAAAGCCTGACATTTGAATCCTATGGACTATAAATTTGGTCAAGATGATGATCACAAAATGCTTTTAAGTCATCGCTTTTAGTACTAGCAAGGATAAATCTATCTGGACGAACAATTAAACTATTTGTTTTAAACTTATATAATAAATTATTTATTTCTGGAATTTGCACATCGTCTAAAACGTTAATTTTTATTTGCTTTTTATCTATTTTTTTATTTGTTAATAAAACAGGCTCAAAAGAAAATAAACTATCAACATCCTTTCCAGAATCTTTATTTAAATATGGAAAAATTTTCCCTCTATTTGGGTCTTTACAATCACCTAAACCTTTTCCTAGTTTTGGTTTAATTGTATTCATTTTTATTGTACCATCTGGTTGAATAAAAACCGTATCTGATACTTTTGAACCACCAATTGAGTTAAGAAGTTCACCCATTTTCATTGCGGTATTAATATAATTCTTTACGTTTGACGATCTCTCAGTTTGATAACTATTGAGCAGTTTTTCATTATGTCCTATTTTACAACATACGCTTATTTTCCAAGCTAGATTTGAAGCATCTCTTATTCCTGCACACATTCCTTGACCCATAAATGGAGGCGTTAAATGAGCGGCATCTCCAACTAAAAACAAACGTCCTTTTCTCCACTTTTTTGCTATGGCAGATTGAAATCTGTAAATAGTTTTTCTTTCAATTGTAACTTCATTCGGCAACACCCATTGTCTTAAGAATTCCCACAAGTTCTTTTCATCAAAAAAGTTTTCATAACTTTCATGATCTTTAAGCGCTATTTCCCACCTTCTTCTTTTGCCAACATTTCTACAATATGTAGCTGGTCTGTTTGCATTACAATATTGGATAGTTCTATCAGGTAAATTATTACTATTTGTTTTTAATATCACGTCAATAACTGCCCATCTCTGTTCAAAGCCTAAGTGTTCTAACGGTGATTTTATTTGATCTCTTATGAATGAATTAGCTCCATCACAGCCAATAACATATTTTGATTTTACTGAATAATTTTTATCAGTCTGAGTGTTTCTATAATTCACAATAGTAAATTTTTTTTCATTTTTTACTTTAGAGACTTCACAGTTCTGTAGAATTTTGATTTTACTAAATTTCTTTAATTTGTAACGAAGGCTTCTTTCTAAATCAGGTTGATGAAAGCGATAGCTTGGAAACCACCCATTGTCTGTGATTTTCTTAGGTCTTGGCCAATCAAGAAGAAGTTGACCTTTTTCATTAATAAATTTTGTTCCTTTATTAAGTATTATTTTTTTGGACAAACTTTTTGCTATGCCAATAGTGTTAAAAACTCTCATTACTTCATCATCAAAATGTACCGCACGAGGTAAATCATATAAGTCCGCCTCTTTTTCTAAAATCAGAACTGATAAATCATTAATTGCTAATAAATTAGCTAAAGTTGCTCCTGCTGGCCCCAACCCCACAATCACAATATCAAAATCTACATTCATTAATTTGTTTGTGCTCATTTTTTACTAATATTTTGGTAAAGCCATGGACAATCAATTATCATTGGTGACTGATTTCCCTCTTTAGCTGTTTCAAACCGTTTTTGTCGGAATTTTAACCTCTCCTTGTCAGGTAAGTATAGTCTTTCATGACCCCAAAAACTTGGACCCAAGGTAGTTTCATGCGGTGTCCATGTGCCAGGGTCAATTATCCTACCCCCCCATCCATTCTCAATAAAAAAACCTGAAGGTGTGTGGGCATAAAATGAAGTCATATAATCATTAGTATGTCTTCCCAATGTATAAGCAATTGCCCCTTCATTATATTGAAGAAGATCATAACCTTGCCCAACATCGTCTAGATTTTGATACTCTACCATAAAATGATGAAAACCTTCTTGACCAGTACCAATTAAAGCAAAACTATGGTGGCGTCCATTTACATGAAAAAAACATAAGGAGATTGGGTCATGACTATAATCACTTACTTTAAAATCAAGGGTATCTCTGTAGAACGGTATTAAATCATCTATCTTAGAAACGTGCAATACCGCATGCCCTAGCCCACAAATATCAGTTTTAAAACCTGATATTGGACGTCCTGGAGTAAAAGGGGTTTTATCAATTTGAGGTTTGTATACGAGTTCAATTCTGTTACCGGCAGGATCATTGAAATATATTAGTTCTTCAACAAACCTCATATCAGAAAAACTTTTATCACCTAACTTTACTGAAATACCAAGATCGTCTAATCTTTTTGCATACATTTGAAGATCAGATTTTTCTTCAACTTCCCAACCAAGAAAAGCAAGTTTGTCACCAGGCTCACCAGAAATAGTAAATCTTTGCTTATGGTCATCCATTCTAAAGCATAAAGATTTCTTGGTATAATCTACTTTCTGCATACCTAAGTTTTTAGTAGCAAAATTTTGCCACTCATCTAATTTATCAGAATTCACTCCTATATAACTCAGTGCATTAATAGACATTTGTTATACCTTAAACAAAATATAATTAATTTAAATTATATATTATTTTGATAATTTATCAAATAATTTATGTTAAAATTATCATATAATAATAATTTATATAAAATTATTTCAAATACAATTTGATTTATCAAAATATGTAGTTAATGATTTAGTTATTAAAACAAATGTCTTAATAAGACTTTTTATATGGAGGAATATAAATGAACAAATTTATCGGCTTATTAGCCACTTCAATAATCGGTGCTGGATTATCATTTCCAGTATTAGCCGATAAAGTAACTTTAAAATTTCATACAATGGTACCAATGCCGGCTAACTCTAACGCAAAATTTGTTAAGCCTTGGGCTGATAAAGTAACAAAGGAAAGTAATGGGGAAATCATTACAGAAATGTATCCTTCAATGCAACTTGGTGGAAAACCACCTCAACTTGTTGATCAAGCCCGTGAAGGTGTTGTAGATATTGTCTGGACAGTAGCAGGTTATACCCCTGGTAGATTTCCAAGACTATCCGTTTTTGAGCTCCCATTTATGCCAACCAGCGCTAAAGTTACCGCTCAAGCAGTTCAAGAGTTTGTAGAAACAGCAGGCGCAGAAGATCTAAAAGATTATAAAATACTTGCTGTACATGTACATTCACCAGGAATGATTCATACAAAAAACACACTAATCAAGTCAGTTAGCGATTTTAAAGGGCTAAAGTTAAGAGGACCTACTCGGTCAGCAACAACTTTATTAAAAAAATTAGGAGCCACACCTGTTGGAATGCCAATTCCAAAAGTGGCGCCATCATTATCAAAAGGGGTAATCACCGGGATGGTTGTGCCTTGGGAAATTATGCCGTCTTTTAAACTTCAAGAACTTACAAAATCGCACACTAATGTGGCAGGTAATAGAGGCCTTTATACAACACCCTTTTTGTTTGTGATGAATAAAGCTAAATATGATTCATTGTCACCAGCTCATAAAAAGGTAATTGATAACAACTCTGGAATGTCACTAGCTAAACAAGCTGGAGTCTTATGGGATGGATTTGAAGGCCCAGCACGTGATTTAGCTGTTAAAGCTGGTGGTGAATTTCATGTCTTATCTGGTCAACCATTAGCCGAAATCAAAAAAGCTGCTGATGAAGTTATTCAAGACTGGATTAAAGATGCAAATAGTAAAGGTCTTGATGGACAAAAACTATATGATACAGCAAAATCATTAATTTCAAAATATGAAAAAATGTACTAATCATAAAGAATGTATCTATCAAAAATAATTATTTTACTTAAAATACGCCCAAACAATAAATTTGGGCGTATTTTGAATCTAGCAGCAAGGTATTTTGCTATATTCGGAGGTTTCATATTATTAATAGCTGCTCTAATAAGTATTTTTTCTATTTTTGGAAGAGTTGTCTTTTCATCTCCACTACTTGGTGACTTTGAATTAGTTGAAATAGCTTGCGCTGTTGCTATTGGTTCATTTTTACCTCTTTGTCATTTAAAAAATGGAAATGTTATAGTTGATTTTGTTACTTCAAAATTATCTTCCCGTAACATTAATATTTTAGATGCCGCCAGCTCTCTTGTTTTTGGTTTAGTTGCTTTTTTCTTTAGCTCTCGAATGATTCTAGGAGCAAAAGATATGTATGTTTACCAAGAAGAAACCATGCTTCTAGCCTTTCCTATTTGGGTTCCCTTTTTACCAGTAATTCTTTCATTTTTCCTGCTTACAATTTGTTGTTTTTATACGTTTATCTTAAAAATAAATGAAATATTGGAACATTAGTTATAATGGATAAATTTACACTTGGCATAATAGCTTTCCCAATTTTGTTTTTAATGATGGCGTTACGAATTCCTATTGGTCTTTCAATGCTAATTGTAGGCTGTTCGGGGACTATTTTAATAGCAGGCTGGCTACCCATTTTGTCTCAAGTTAAAACGAGTGCATGGCATCTATTTTCAAACTACTCTCTATCAGTAATTCCTCTTTTTTTATTAATGGGAAATTTTGCTGGCAAAGCTGGTATGAGTGAAGCTTTATTTAAGTTTACAGGTGCTTGCTTGGGTCATCGAAAAGGTGGAGTTGCTATGGCAGCCATAGGAGCATGCGCTGGCTTTGGAGCAATTTGTGGATCTTCTCTAGCTACAGCCGCTACTATGGGAAAAGTTGCTCTTCCAGAATTAAGAAGGCTTGGATACTCTGGCGCATTAAGCACTGGCACATTGGCAGCTGGAGGAACCTTAGGCATATTAATACCTCCATCAGTTATTCTAATAATATATTCTATTTTAACAGAACAAAACATAGCCAAGATGTTTTTAGCTGCCTTTATACCAGGTATTCTAGCAGCACTAGGTTACATATTAGCCATAGCACTATATGTAAGATTTGTTAAAGACTCTGGACCTACAAAAGCAAGAATAGGTTGGAAAGAAAGGTTCTCATTATTTAGAAATATATGGCAAATTATTCTTATTTTTATTGTTATGATTGGTGGTATTTACTTAGGGTGGTTTACTCCAACTGAAGGCGGAGCAATTGGCGCTGGTGGTGCGGGTATAATTGCAATGTTAAGTAAAAATTTTAAACTTAATGACTTAATAGATGTGATTGAGAGTACCGCAGTTACTTCTGCAATGATATTTTTAGTTTTATTAGGTGCTGAGTTTTTTAACTCTTTCATTGCTCTTACTCAATTGCCTAATCAGCTAGGAGAAATTGCATTAAAAAACAATTTATCTCCTTTTTTAATTGTTGCTTGTATTTTGATATTATATCTATTTTTAGGCTGTTTAATGGATAGTCTAGCAATGATATTGTTAACTATTCCTGTTTTTTTTCCTTTAATTATGAATCTTGATTTTGGAATGACCGCTGAGGAAACAGCAATATGGTTTGGTATTTTAACTCTTATTGTTGTTGAAGTAGGATTAATTACACCACCAGTTGGCTTAAATGTTTTTATAATAAATAAAATGGCTGGTGATGTAAGTATCTCAGAGACATTTAAAGGCGTTTTACCATTTTTAGTTAGTGATATAATTAGAGTTGTTGTTTTATTTCTATTTCCTGGAATCACACTTTTTTTATTAAAAATATTTTAAAATGAATGATCATAATAAAAAACAGCTATGGAAATTAATACAATTAACAGGAGATTTTTTACTTAATAAATTACCCGATCACCCTAATCATCCTAATGGAAGAAACCCATATGCTCATGTCGCCTTAAAAGTTAAAACTAAATTTGGATCAACCTACAAAGATTTACCAGATGAAAATTATGATGAAATTATAAAATATCTAAATCTAATTAAGAAAAATGAGGGTTAAGATAATTTGAAAAATTAGAGATAAGATTTAACTTTCAATAACAATTCTTCATTAATAGAACGATAATTACCTTCTAATCTTTTTTTATGTCTTCGCGAACCAGGAAGCCTAACGCCATCAATTGATAATAATTTTTGGAAAAATTCGTCACAATGTTTTTCCCAATTTGAATCAGCAATAATTTCTGGATTTAAAGCCATTATAAACTCTCCTCCACTCGGAGGACCTCCGTCATTATTATCATTTTCTTGGGCTTCGTATGAAAAAACATCTCCCGTTAACCCCCCCGCAAATAGTTCAACCATCATAGAAATTGCAGATCCTTTATAACCTCCAAAAGGAAGTAAGACCCCTTTTAAAATATCTTTAGGATCATTTGAGGGCTCTCCATTTTCTCCAAGGCCCACTCCATCAGGAAGGCTATGACCATCCCTTGCTGCAATCATTACTTCACCTTTAGCCATTGTAGCTGTTGCCATATCAAAAACAACTGGATCATTATTACTTCTTGGCCAAGCCATTGAAATAGGGTTAGTTCCAAAAAAAGCTTCTTTAGCTCCTGCTGGTGCAACAGATGGCTTGAAAGCAGTACAAGCAAAACCAACTAAATTTTGTTTAGCCAAATATTCTGTTTCTGGCCATAAAGCAGCAAAATGATAGCACCCTCTTATACTTAAAACTGATATCCCATTCTTTTTGGCAGCATCTGACAACATAGGTAAAGAAGACTCATGTGCAGTAGAAGCAAAACCATTATCAGCATCACATTTTAATATAACAGGGGATACTTTATTAATTTTCGGGGAAGCGTGACCGTTAACCTTACCTGACTTTAAAGATGCAACATATCCAGGCAATCGAAACAGTCCATGAGAAACAGCACCATCTTCTTCAGCTTTAGTTATAGTATTCGCAAGTGCATTTGCATTTTCTTTATTGCATCCCTGCTTCTTTAATACATTAAAAACCAAATCTTTTATTTCAATTAAAGTCATTTTTTGGTTATTAATTTTCTTATCTTCCATGATTAATTTTCCAGTTTTTGTATGATATTACACAGTTTTAATAAATTAAAACATTTATTCAAAAAGTTTTCTGAATGTTTAATATGTTAATTTTTTCAAATTGACTATACTTATGTAAATATTATACCTAATATAACTCAATTTAAATTATCCAGGGGAAAATGAATGAAATTTATTAAAAGAATTATTGGCGCTTCTTTAATGGTTTTAATGTCCAATTTTATTACAAATCTAGTTCTTGCTAGTGTCGACGGTCCAAGTGTTTTTTGGAAGTATAGTTTATGGGGAAAAAGACGTGCATTCACTGAAGGTGCGGAAACATTATCTAAAAGACTTGCTGAAGAAACAGATGGTAAATTTAAACTAAAAATTTTTTATGGTGGTCAATTGGCAAAAGCCAGAGAAAATTGGGATGGTTTAAAAGCCAACTCATTTGAAATGGCTACCGTTTGTAATTTCTACCATCCAAAAAAAAATCCTGCCTTAATGGTTTTAACTCTTCCATTTTTGCCACTCGGAAATAGCTTTGACAGGGATGCAAAAATTAGACAAGCTGTATACGATCATCCTATTTTACAAAATGAAGCTTCTAAATTTAATGGGATTTATTTCATGACTTCTAATTTACCTCAATATGAATTTATGGGCAAAGGAAATCCGCCGTTAAAACTGTCTGATTTTAAGGGTATGAGAGTTAGAGCTGGCGGTGGTGTTGGAACAGCAATGGTTAGATTAGGAGCTACAAAAATGTCCGTTCCTGCACCTGAAACCTATACATTAATTGCAAGAGGCGCCGTTGATGCTGTTTCATTTCCATTCACATATGCTCATGCAGCTTATAAAATTCCTGAGGTAGCTGATTGGTATACAGCTAACTTATCTCCAGGAACTTCTGATTGTCCTTATGTGATGAATTTAAAAGCTTATAATAAGCTTCCAAAACAATACCAGGATTTATTGAACAGTCTTAGAGGAGAAGCTTTGGAATCATTAAAAGCTGCTTACAAAAAAGCTGACGATAAAAATTTACCTGTTTGGAAAAATAAATTCAAAGAGATAAGATACGATAAAAAAACACTTGATGAATTTAAAGCAAAAGTAGGTAAACCAATTCAAGATGAATGGGTTGCTGCTAATAAGGCACAATTTGACGCTCAAGCAGTGTTAGACGTCATCTTAAATTATAAATAATAAATATTTATTAACATGTGTGCGTTCAACGCACACATGTATTAATAAAGGTTACAAATTGCTAAATTTTTTCAATAAGAAACTGACCGCTATAGAAGATTTTTTGGTATTATTTGTTGGCATTTCAATTTTTATTGTAATGATTTTAACATCAATCCAAATAATATCCCGAGTTGTTGGTTATCCATGGCCTGCTTTTCTAGAGCTATCAGAATTGGCAATTTCAATTTTTGCATTTTTAGGTGTCGCATTTGCACAAAGAATGGATTCACATATTCGTATGGAATTGCTTGTAGCAAATTTAAAAGGAAGAATTAAATGGATTGTAGAATTTATTGCAACACTTTTTGCATTTATAGTAATTGGTATTTTAATATACTACAGTAGTTTATTTGCTATAGATGCTTATGTAATCGGAGATAGTACTATGGATTACTTGTTTCCAACCTGGCCTGCCAAAATATTAGTTCCACTGGGTTTTACAATATGGTTTTTAAGACTTTTTTTAGAGCTAGTTGGTTATTTTAGATTATCAATTAATGTTGATAGTGAACCTATGTACGTGCCTATAATTAAATCACCTGAAGAATTAGCTAACGAAGAAATTAATTCAACAAGAGAATAATATGATTTTTGAAAAATTACTTCAAGGACAGCCAGAAGGAATTTTTGGAATTGGATATAATGATCCTTCGACTGTAGGTATAATTTGTACTGTAATTTTACTCATTCTAGTTTTCTGTGGTGTAAGAGTTGTAATTGCGGCTAGTATTGCAGGGATGATTGGACTTGTTGAATTAATCGGTGTTGGCCCAGCTTTAGGTAATATTGGGGCGATACCATATTCAAAATCAGTTACTTTTGTTCTTGGATTACTGCCTATTTTTATTTTAATTGGATTTTTAGCTTACCAAGCTGGAATAACGAGACAACTATTTGAAGCTGCTAAAGCTTGGGTAGGATTTGTTCCAGGTGGACTTGCAGTTGCGACTGTTTTTTCTACGGCTGGCTTTGCAGCAGTATCTGGAGCTTCCACGGCTACTGCAGCTGTTTTTTCACGAATTGCAATTCCTGAAATGCTAAAGGAAGGTTATGACAAAAAACTCGCTGCTGGTGTTGTAGCTGCTGGAGGCACATTAGCTTCATTAATTCCACCATCAGCAATCTTAATCATTTATGCTATTATTGTTGAAGAGTCTGTTGGTGCACTATTATTAGCTGGCTTTTTACCAGGTGTATTTTCAGCAATTATTTATGCATTAATTATTATTATATGGGCAACAAAGAACCCTAAGTTAGGCCCACCATCAAGAAGATATACATTTAATGAAAAAATTAAAACGTTGCCAGGTGTAATTCCTATTGTTGTTGTGATTTCGGTGATTATAAGTGCGATTTATGCAGGATGGGCAACTCCAACTGAAGCAGGTTCTTTAGGTGCTTTTGTTGTTCTAATAATGGCAATTCATAATAAAGTAAAAGTCTCAGCTCTTAAAGCAGCTTTAATTGAAACCGCAAAATTAGTAGCAATGATTTTCTCTATAATATGGGGAGTTTTAATATTTGTAAGATTTTTAGGGTTTTCTGGCCTTCCTGAAGATTTTGCTAATTGGATTATCTCACTTCCATTAGATCCCTATATAACACTTTTATTAATACTTCTGGGATATGTAATTCTTGGGATGTTTATTGATGCCATAGGACTATTATTGCTAACTCTTCCAGTTGTATATCCTGCTGTAATGTTATTAAATGGAGGCCCAGATGTAACTGCTGCAGAAAGTCCTTTTGGTATGACTTTTAATCAAGTTAGTGTTTGGTTTGGAATAATTGTAGTTAAAATGGCTGAGGTTTGTCTTATTACGCCACCTATTGGTTTAAATTGCTTCGTAGTTGCTGGTGTTAGAAAAGATATACCTGTAACGGATGTATTTAAAGGAGTTACTTTATTCTTCATAGCAGATATTTTAACAATTTTAGGTCTGGTATTATTTCCATCTGTGATAACTTGGTTACCCGATTTAATGATGTCTTAAAAAAATTGTTAAATTAAATCAACTAAACTCAATAATCTTTTTTGCAAATTTTCATGATAGGATATTGGACAAATTATAGTATATTTATAAAATTGATTCTCACATAATACAAAACAATTAACTTTATTTATTGAAGTTCTGATTACTTTTCCTTTGATAAAATGATCTAAATTAAGAGTTATTAATTTCTCAAAAATTTTTTTACTAGCTTTACCCTCTATTTGAATTGATATCCATCCACCCGTTTGGTCTGTCATAGATGCTGTGGAACTAAAGACAGATTTTAAATCTTTTAAATTAATTTCTCCTATTATAAAAAAACTATTTGATCTTACCCAGAACGCCAAAAATTTTTTTTTAATATTTAACTCTGAGATTTTAGGTGGTTCAAATAAAAAATAATTCTTAAATAAATTTTTAAATTTTTTTGGTTTTTCTTGGTTTTGGTTTAAAGAAACAATATTGCTAGAGTTATCAAGTGTGATCTGTAAATCACCTTTAGAGATTATTTTTTTAGATTTAAAAATAATTGGTTTAAGCAATTTATTGTTATTCACGCAATCTATCTCCATTAGGGTCAACAAAAATAGGGTTACATACTTCTGCTATAACTTCTGTTTTTAAAACAGGATTGCTTGCTTTTATATAATCTCCATAGCGATTATTTCCATTTCTTAAAAAACCAAGAGCTATATAACTACCTAAAGTGGGAGAAAAACAAGATGATGTAATATAACCTTTATCATTTTGGGGATTAACTTTACTACTTAAATCAAACAAGTGTGATCCAGAAATTAATTGATCACTAGAGTTTATTGGTTTTATACCTACTAACTTCAAGTCATCACTTTGATTTAAGCCTTCTCTTTTGG
>Ga0255759_10004256_pt1 | contig 12418 bp, 9 predicted proteins | sample 101ome_20_FD_179959 | JGI IMG/M metagenome (GOLD analysis project Ga0255759, IMG submission 179959) | Coastal salt marsh microbial communities from the Groves Creek Marsh, Skidaway Island, Georgia - 101404AT metaG (version 2) | ecosystem: Environmental > Aquatic > Marine > Intertidal zone > Salt...
TGGAAAATGTTAATATGGACGTGATGAGCTTATGTTTTTAAATATGTGTAGGAAGGGGTATATAGGTGAATTTCTTCATGCTGAAGCTGCTTATATTCATGAGCTTAGATTTCAGATGGAGGAGCAAGAAAGAGGAACAGGCTCTTGGAGGACTCATCACTATGCTAAAAGTAAAGGAAACCTATATCCAACTCATGGTCTAGGTCCAGTTGCTCAGTATATGAATTTAGGTAGAGGTGATGATAATTTTAAATCATTGGTATCTTACTCAACTCCTTCACTAGGAAGAAAATTATATGCTGAAAAAAACTATTCTTTAGATCATAAATGGAATAAACTAGAATATAATAATGGTGACCTGAACACTTCTATTATTAAGACTTCATTGGGGAGAACGATAATGGTTCAGTGGGATGAGACAAGTCCAAGACCTTACTCAAGACACAATCTTATACAAGGTACAAAAGGTATATTAGCAGGATTTCCAACAAGAGTTGCCTTGGATGGAGGTGTGGAAGGTATAACAAAAAATCATCATTCTTGGGCTCAAGGTGAAGACTTAGAAAAATTATATGAAAAATATGATCATCCACTTTATAAAAGGGTAGGCGAAGAAGCTAGGAGAATGGGAGGGCATGGTGGAATGGATTTTATAATGAGATTCAGAATCATTGAATGTCTTAGAAATGGAACTCCTCTAGATCAGAACGTTTATGAAGGATGTTTTTGGAGTGCAGTCACACCATTAAGTGCAGAATCTATACTTAATGATGGAGCACCTCAAAAATTTCCAGACTTTACCAGGGGTAACTGGAAATCAACAAATCAACTCGATATTATATCTTAATTGTTTGCTCCAATAATTAGTGGAGCACTCATTTTATCTAGTTCAACTTTTAAATTTGGTAAATTACCAGAAATAGCGTCAAGTTCAACATATAATTTATCAAGTATACTGTTTGCAATATTTAAGCTCTGCTTATGTTGTCCAGTCGGACCGTATGTAGATGTTAAACCTCTATATGCATTTCCTATGTAGCTGCTTACAGTTGGATCATTTTTAACCCCTACTTCAGATTTAGCCGAATTACCGTATACTTTTTTAGATAATTGGTTGAGTTGTTCTTCAATGTTAAATAAACTTTTACTTAATTCATTATTAATGATTTTTGACCTACTCAAAGAAACTCTCATAGCCTTTACCATATTCATAGTTTCACTCAATTTATCAGAAAATACTGATTGTCTATTTTGAGCTAAAATTAGATTTTCAGCATGGTCATTATATTCCTCATAACTCATACCTTGTAAAGTTCCCCTTTCAAGATCAACTACATTAAAAGATATTGGATTATCTAAGTCAACAGATACTCCCTCACTTTCTTTTGTAAGAGTTGCAGTATATTCACCAGGAGATGCAAGTTGTCCTGAATTATACCATCCCCTTCCACCTCCACCACTTCTTGGAAGCCTATCAGGATTAATTGCTGTTGAACTTGAATGTCTTAAGTTCCATGCAACTCTGTTTAAACCTTTAGATTTAGGTGCAGAAATCTTGTTGATAATATTTCCATCTAAATCTTTAATAACTATGTATATCTTAGTTGTTTCCTCTCTACCTTCCTTCTCAATTTTGTCCCAGTCAATACCTGGAATTTGTTGACCTTTTTTAATCATTTCCTTCTCTATCTTTTTTCTTTCAGATTTCATAGAAGTATATGATTCTGATAGATGATAAGTGAATACAGCACCAAAATCAGGATTTTGAGCGAAATAATAGTCACCACCTGTATTTCCAATAGTACTTTTTGGGAGATACCATAATGCATCTCTTGTATTAAATAGTTTTCCCTCTTTTGATAAATTATCAGAAGTCATTTCTCTTAATGCAGAATAATCATCTAAAACGTAGAAACCTCTTCCAAAAGAAGCTCCAACAAGGTCATTTTCTCTTTTTTGTATAGTAATATCTCTAAAAGAAATTGTAGGAGCTCCAGGTACCTTATTCCAACTTTTTCCTCCGTCAATTGTTACATAAATAGCAGTTTCAGTAGCGCAAAACATTAAATCTTTTGCAACGTGATCTTGAACTAATCTCCAAACTAGGTTTCTTTTAGGAAGGTTACTAGAGATTGAAGTCCATGTTTCACCAAGGTCTGTACTTTTAAACAAGTAAGGATTGAAATCACCTTCTTTATGATTATCAAGTGATACGTAAACTGTATTTGCATCAAAATTATCAGCTTTAATATCATTAATAAAGGTTCTTCCTGGGAGCCCTAATCTAGTTACCGGAATTTTTTTCCATGATTCGCCACCATTTGTTGTAACCTGAATCATTCCATCATCGGTACCAGCATAGATAACACCTTCTCTGACTGGAGATTCAGATATTGATGTTATAGTATTATAATTAGACATAGCCTTTACATCCCAAGAATTATCCCATCCGTGTCTTCTCCCCATGATAGGAAGATCTAATCTCTCTTCATTTCTGGTTAAATCACCAGAAATAGGTTCCCAGCTATCTCCTCTATTTTCTGATTTCCAAACTCTTTGTGAGGCAAAAAATAGTCTTTCAGGCTTATGAGGGCTAACTAAAATAGGGGAATCCCAATTCCATCTCTCATATTTTTCTCCTTCTCTTGGCTGAGGCTGAATTAACACTGCTTCGCCAGTTTTAAGATCAACTCTGTGAAGAACACCTTGTTGGAATTCTCCGTAAACAATATCATTATAAACAGGGTCAGTAGCAGTCTGATGTCCATCAGCACCTAAAATTTTGTACCAGTGTGCATTTCTAATTCCTTGTCTTTCATCAGTTCTAACTGGTCCTCCAGCAGAACCATTGTCTTGAGTTCCACCAAAAATATGGTAGAATGGATAAGCATTGTTTACTGCTACTTTATAAAACTGAGTTATTGGAAGATTTTTGTGATATTTCCATGTTTCAGCTAAATCAAAAGATTCATAAATACCCGCATCTGTTCCTACTAGAAGATAATTAGGATCATTTTCTCTAAATGCAATAGAGTGATTATCTGAATGCTTATCTCTTTCCCTTAACTGGACAAAAGTTTTTCCACCATCCTCAGACGTTAAAATTCTAACATTCATTAGGTATAGTCTGTCAAATTTATGAGGACTAGCATACAGTTCTTGATAGTAGTGAGGTCCTGTTGCACCAGATACTGTGTTAGACATTTTTTTCCATGATGAACCTCTATCAATAGATCTGTAAACTGCACCTTTTGTTCTCTCTAGTTCTATAGCAGCATAAATGACATCTGGCTTTTGAGGTGAAATTGCAATACCGATTTTACCTTTATTAGATCCCGGTAAACCTGATTTAAGTTCTGTCCAGGTTTCACCACCATCTTCTGACCTATGTAGTCCAGATTCTGGACCACCACCCATTAAGGCAGCTACAGTTCTGTGTCTTTGCCATGTAGCGGCATATAACCTATCAGGATTCCTTGGATCAATTAAAATATCAGTAACACCTGTCCATTCTCCACCTCCCAATACTTTTTTCCAGTTTTTTCCACCGTCAGTAGTTTTGTATAGTCCTCTTTCTCCACCTGAACTCCATAGTGGTCCTTGAGAAGCTACCCAAACTATATCAGAATTATTTGGATGAACAATGATTTTAGAAATATGTTCTGATTTTCTTAGACCCATATTTTTCCATGATTTACCACCATTATCACTCATAAATACACCGTCACCGTATGCTACGTGTCTACCACCAACATTTTCTCCTGTTCCTAACCAAATAATAGAAGGATCATTAGGGTCAATAGTAATACAACCCGTTGAATAAGTTGATTCATTATCAAAAATTGGTGTGTATGTTGTTCCTGAATTTTCAGTTTTCCATACTCCACTTGATCCAGTGGCAACGTACCAGACATTATTATTTTCAGGATGAATTGCTATATCAGCAATTCTACCTGATAAAAAAGCAGGTCCAACATTTCTTAATTTTAGGGCAGAAAGGGATAATTTACTTTCTTTTTGTTGTGTATTTGTTGATTGATTATTTCTTCTTCTTTGAGAATTTACATCAAAGACAAAAAATGTTATTAATGTTAGTAGGATAATTTTTTTCATTATTTAATGGGTTTATTAGTAAAAATAGGGATGATAATTTATGAATTTTTTTTTAATTAGTAAATAAAATTTGGAACATTAAATAAAAAATTTATAGTTTTATATTGTATGGATTTAATAACTAACGATCAATTACTTACATTTTTTCAATTAATAATTGCTTTATCTGTAATACGTGTATGGACTTTGAACTTTAATAAACCATCTCGATGGAGAGGAGGTGGTGCAAATAGTATGAAAGAAGAATTTATTGCTTATGGTTTACCATCTTGGATAATGTATCTCGTAGGAACACTAAAAGTAGCATTTTCTATTGGTTTAATAGTCGGATTATGGATACCTGAAGTCATTAAATTTTCAGCATCTGGAATAGCAATTATGATGTTTTTTGCTATTGTTATGCACGTAAAGATTAAAGATCCTATATCTAAGTCAATTCCTGCAATAACATTTTTAATACTTTCCATTTTAATTATTTTCATTGAAAGATAAGTTATTACTATTTTTTTCTTTGATATTGATATCTTGTAATAAAGAAAAAGATGTTATCTCATCTTTAAATTCCTTTCCAAAAAACTCATCTGAATCTTTTCTTTTATCTACAAATGATAATTTATTTATATCGTGGACTGAACAAGTTGCAGACTCAAATTTCTTATATATAAGTAAACTTGAAGATAATTCTTGGTCTGAAAAAAGTATCATCAAAAAGGGAAAAGATTGGTTTGTTAACTGGGCTGATTTCCCATCTATTTCATACAATGAAATTTCAAATTCTTTATTTTCATTCCATCTTCAAAAAAGCTCTGAAGAAACTTTTTCATATGATGTTAATTATCACATCAATCAAGGATCTAGTTGGAAAGATATGCAGAAAATTCACGATGATAATACATTTTCAGAGCATGGTTTTGTTTCATCAATTCCTTACAAAGATGGTTTTATGGTAAGTTGGCTTGATGGGAGAAATACGTATGGGAAGGGCCATGATGGTCATGCTAAGGGGGCAATGACAATAAGATCAGCTATACTTGATAATACTGGAAAAATCGTTGATGAATCTCTCATAGATGGTATGGTTTGTGACTGTTGTCAAACTTCTATGACTATTTCAAATGATATTCCTATTATTGTTTATCGTGATAGGTCTAAAGATGAAATAAGAGACATTTACTATTCAAGGTATATTGATTCTAACTGGACTGATCCACAACCTATTCATGATGATGAATGGGAGATAAATGGTTGTCCTGTAAACGGACCAAATATAGATTCTAATGAAGAAAAAGTTGTAGTGTCTTGGTTTTCTGCATCAAACGGAAGACCAAAAGTTAACCTTAAGTTTTCAAGAGATAATGGTAGAACTTTTGGTGATAAAATTTTAGTAGATAATATAGAAAATTCTCCTATTGGAAGAGTTGATGTTGAGTTTATAAGCTCAGACGAAGTAATTATTAGCTGGTTATCAACTGTTGAAGGAAAAGGTAAACTATTAATGAGAAAAATAGGAGTTAATGGTAGTGTTGGAGAAATTAAAGTTATTGATGAGGTTTCAACTGAGAGGTCAACTGGATTTCCACAAATAGAAAAATTTAATGATAACATTTATATATCATGGACTGATAATACTCAACTAAATAAAAATGTAAGGGTTACTACATTACCAATATCAACTTTTTAGTTATTTAGTATTATATTATCTATGTAATACTTTCCTTCGCTAAATTTTAATTCAATGATTTTAGTATTTTCTTCTAGGTTTATATTTAAAGTTGAAAAATTGATATCATTTCTTTTTTTGAATCTCTCCTCAGTTAGAAAATTAAACTTATAATTATTTAGATCAATTTTGGTGTTAAAAAGCTCAACTTTCGAAGAAGATAAATACTCATTTTTTTCATTATAAAATTTTATAGTAAGATTAGATTCGTCATTTTCATTAGATAAGTCGATTGCAAATGATTTATTTTCTTTAATATCATCAATGTTAATTTTAAATGAACTAGAATCTGATAGTTCTAGTTTAAGAGCTGAATTTTGTTGGTCCTTACCACCCCTGAATTTTAGTTTTTCAAGTTTTATTTCATTCAAATTATTAATTTCTAAATTAGCACCATCGCCATTCAACATATCATCTTCTTCAAAATCGAATAGAATTTTAGAATCTCCAATTGCAGAGCTTGAAATCACTTTATAAAATTGACTATCATTAATTGGATAATTAATGGATTTTTTTAATGTTTTTAATGATGTTTTATTTTTATTAAATGTATACTTTATAAAATTTACTAGATAAAACCTCAAAATTTTCCTTTGAAGCCATCCAGGAATTATTTTTGAGTGATTAACAAGTAATTTTCCAGGAAAACCAAAATCATGCTGACCCCACGAGGTATTGAACTGAGAGTGATTAGCTCCCTCAATTAAAATACCAACATTTATTAGAGGGGACTCATTCTCTATTCTATTTGCTTGTCTAAGACCAAAAAAACTTTCTTCATCACTATCCATGCTACCCTGAACAGTTAAATAATTAACATTTTTTAAGTCATAATTTCTAAAGTATCTATAATCTGTGGGTGCTAGGGTAACTATTCCTTTTAAATTAAAATTATAGTCAAATTTTACTTTGCCATTATCTGGAAATGTTTCTAGTTCATTAAATTTTGTAGCTATATTAACTGCTTCACCGCCTCTAGAATGACCCATAACAATAATATTATCAAAATCTATTTTATTATATAGACTTGAGGTTGAGTCATTATTTAATTTTTTGAGATATTTTAAGTTTTCTAAAAAATGCCAAGCTCTAGTAGTCATCTCGTTTCCTCTGAAGTCTCCTGTCCATGAACCGTTTAAAAAATTCTGATCAAGGGAATTAAATACATATCCATGTGATGATAAAAATTCACCAAGGTAATTATATCCGTCATCAGAAAATTCTTGCATTGAATGATTGCCATGAATTATAGAAATAATGGGATACTTCCCTTCTTTTTTTGGAGCCCATATTCGTCCATTTAACGGTAAATTTTCTTTACTGAAGCCCCAATAATTTTCTCTCCATTTTATTTTTGACTGATTCCACCTTACATCAAGGATATCTGATGCATCAATATAATAAGAAGTTATATCGGGATCTTGGTATTCTTTTCTGTGATTATCTTCCCCTGGAGAGTAAGTAAAATAAGAATACTCTTCATTTCCTTTTTGCATATCAAAGAGATTATCAGAGTCCTCAATTTGAAGCTGTTTCTCAGAAAAAAAGAAATATGATAATCCAAACAAGACGACTAGAAATACAAAAGACTTGAAGACTGATCTTTTAAGAATAAAATTAATTGATAAAATTAAAATTAGAAGGTAGGGTAGATATATATAGCTTGGAAAGTAAGAAAAAATGGTTGATTTAATGAATATTATGACAACTATAGAACTTAAATAGATCGGATTGAAAGAAATAAGATCTAAAATTTTATATGCTAAAGAGTAAATCCCAAATAAAATTATTAATACTAAAAGAAAAGAATAATTTCCAAAATTTAGAGCTCCTGTGTTAACACTAGAATAAAAAATTAAAATGATAGTCGTTAAAAAAAAAGACTTTTGAGTGTTATCTAATTTTTTAAAAAATATCATATTAAACTATTATAAATTTCTAATGAAACCTTAGCAAGCATATCAGCACCTTTAATATCATCTTCTAAATTTTTTGAGAGAAGAACTAAGACATACTTTTGATTATTACTTGTATAAATAATTCCAGAATCATGCCTTACTCCATTAATCCACCCGTCTTTATGCGCTACTTTAACTGATTTAGGAAGATATTTTGGTATAATATCATCATATTTTTGATTTTTTAAAATATCTACCATTTCCTCAGATTTTTCAAGACTAATAATTTCACCTCTAGCTAATTTCTCATAAATTAAGAGAAGATCTAGAGCAGTGGTTGTATTATTCATGCCCTTATTAAATGCCTTAATATCTTCTACACCTCTAAGAACATTTATTTTTTTTGCTCCCAAAGCTCTCATGGTATTATTTATCTCTTTAGAACCTATATAATCAATGACTAGGTTAGTAGCAAAATTGCTACTGATAGTGATCATATCATATACCAATTCCCTAAGAGAAAGATAATTCCCTATTTTCTTGTAGCTTTTTTTGTCACTGTCATCAAAAGAAGAAAGTTTAAAAATACTCCCGTCATCAATGCTTCTAAATTCATTTTTAATAAGAATAGAGTCATCTAATGAAATGACTCCCTCATTATCTTTTTTATATACTTCTATCATTACAGGAGTTTTCATGGTGCTTGCAGCATGAAATTCTTCATTTTCATTTATCAGTAAAGTTTCCCCAGTATTTAGATTTTTATAAGCAACTGCAAAATCACCTTTTTCTGAGTCAAGTAACATAAATATTCTTTCTTCAAGGCTATCATAATCTTTAGATTGATTACAAGAAAAATTAAAAAGTATTAGAAAAAGAGGTAGGAAAATGTTTTTCATAGTATTATTAAATACAATATAATTATTTTTAAAAATCAAATTAGAAATTAAAATCAAATTATGAGATTCATTTTTATATTATTTTTTTCTTTTTCTTTGAATGCTCAAAATCTTTATTATCCTAATAAAATATGGATGGAGAAATCACCTGAGTCACAAGGCATGGACCCCAAAAAAATTATGGAAGCAATTGAGTTTGCTAAGAAAAATGAAAATTCTGTAGAGAAGGACTTAAGAATTTCAATTCTTAAATCCTTTGGTCATGAGCCTGGATATAGAATAAAAGGACCAACAAAAAAAAGGGGAGAAACAAATGGTCTAATCATTAAGAATGGATATATAGTAGGGAAGTGGGGAGATACCAAAAGAGTTGATATGACTTTTAGCGTTACAAAAAGTTACTTATCAACTGTAGCTGGAATAGCATTCGATAAAAAAATGATTTCTTTGGAAGATAGATTAAAAGATTATATATGGGATGGAAAGTTTGACGATTCACATAACAGTCAAATAACATGGCATCATCTTCTAAATCAATCTTCTCAGTGGTCAGGTGAACTTTTTGGTACATACGATTGGGCAGATAGACCACCAAGAGGACTTTCTCTTGAGGGAATTAAGAAGCAGAAAATTTTATCTCCAGGTAAGGCATACAAGTACAATGATGTTAGAGTAAACTTACTCTCTTACTCACTTCTTAATGTATTTAGAAAACCTTTACCAGTTGTCTTAAAAGAAAATATTATGGATCCAATTGATGCTTCTCCTACTTGGAGATGGTTCGGTTATGATAACTCAATGGTAATAGTAGATGGCATAAATGTACAGTCAGTAAGTGGTGGTGGTCACTTTGGTGGTGGTATATTTATTAATTCTGAGGACCACGCTAGGTTTGGATTACTTTTTTTACGAAATGGGATATGGGGTGGAGAAAGACTTTTATCATCTGAATGGATCGAAAAAATAAGAGTTCCATCTGAAAATAATCCTTCTTATGGATACATGTGGTGGCTTAACCGTGGTAATCGTAAATGGGATGGATTACCAGAAAACATATACTATGGATCTGGATTTGGCGGAAATTACGTTATAGTAATTCCAGATAATGATTTAGTTATTGTAGCTAGATGGCTTGATTCATCTAAGGTTGGAGAGTTTGTGAGAAAAGTTGTTGAATCTGTTAATTGATTTTAATGTTCAAAAAAAAAGTAATAAAAATTATATCAAATTCATTAAATGAAAAGATAAAAATTCTTGAAAAGGAGTTGAAACAAATTAATTATGAAAAAAACAATCAGACTAAAAGCAGTGCGGGAGATAAATACGAGACTTCAAGATCTTCAATGCAAATAGAGTATGATAAATTAAATTCTAACTTACAAAATTTAAAAATTAATCTAAATAAAATTAATTTGATAGACTCATATAAGAAGTATAAAAAAGTTGCATACGGAGCTTTAGTGAAAACAAAATCATCATACTATTTAATTAGTGTAGGCTTGGGAAAATTTATTATTGAAGGTAAAAATATTTTTATAATTTCTTTATCATCCCCAGTAGGTAAAAGTTTATTTGATAAGAAAAAAGAAGAATCAATTATTATCAATGATATTGAAGATGAAATAATTGAAATCTTTTAAATTTATTTATGAAAAAATTAATTTTTTTATTTCTAATAACCCTAAGTTGTTCGACATCTAATAATAAAAACGAAGGTCATGCTAATCATGCCATAAGTGATAAAAATCAAAATAGTTTAAGTCCACATACTGTTGCTATGGCTATGATTGGAGGTGCACATATCCATATAGATTACTCTTCACCAAGCGTGAGAAACAGAATTATTTTTGGGGGGCTTCTTGCTTATGATGAAATTTGGCAATCAGGTGCTCACAATTCTACATGGATTGAAACAGATTATGATTTATTAGTCAATGGTAATGAGTTAAAAAAGGGAAAATATGGTTTTTTTACTATCCCAAGTAGAGGTGATTGGACTGTAATTTTTAATAAAAATTGGGAACAACATGGGAAAGATGAATATGATCAAAATGACGATGTGTTTAGATTCAAAGTAAAACCGATAATATTAAATGATATAGTTGAAAGTCTTAAATATGATGTTGATGAGATTGATGAAAATAATGGCTTAATATCATTGAGCTGGGAAAAATCAAAGATTACAATTCCTTTCGAGATAAAACGGTAAAAATCTTAATTTGAATATTTAAGTAGATATCGGTAGATTAGGATTATGAAAAAAATTTTACTCTTAATTTTATCAATCAATTTCTCTCTTTTCTCACAGGAATATAAAATTCCACCTGAAGTAATAAAGAATCTAGTTGAGGCAGATCCTCAACCAACTCTAAATCTAAATAATAATGGAACAGTGGGACTTATTATTAGAAGAGATGGATATCAGTCAATTTCCGACTTAGCAAAAGATGAGTTAAGAATAGCAGGAACTAGACTCGATCCTGTTAGATATACCTCATCTAGAATGACATATTACAAATCCTTTTCACTTATTGATATAAAATCCGCAAATGAAATTGAACTAGATTATCCAGAAAATGGAAGATTTTCATATTTTACTTGGTCTCCCGATGAGAAAAAAATTGCATTTACAAATACTACAGATGAAGGGGTAGAGCTTTGGGTTTTAGATATTGATTCAAGAAAATCTTCTCGATTATCTGATGTACTGATAAATGATATAAATGTAAAACCATTCCAATGGTTTAATTCAAGCAATGACATTCTTATCAGCTTAAGGTGTAATGATGAAAAACCTATTATAAGTAAAATACCCTCAGGACCAATTATTCAAGAGACTGATAATCAAAATGCACCCTCGAGGACATATCAAGATTTAATAAAAAATAAAAATGAAGAGATTTTGTTTGAACATTTTTCATGCATCTCCCTAGTTAAGGTTTCTTTAGATTTAAAAGAGGTGTCTTTGATAAAAAAGGGAATGATTAAGGAATACGATCTATCTCCTGATAATAACTTTTTAATGACTAAAACTATTAATAAACCTTTTTCATATTTAGTTCCATATTATAGATTCCCATACTCTGTAGAAGTTATTAATTTTGAGAGTAGCTCATCAACTTTAATAGCTGATATTCCTCTGGATGAGGTTAGACCTAAAGGTTTTGATGCTACAAGAAAAGGTATTAGATCAGTATCATGGAGGAATGATATTGGAAGTGAGCTTTACTGGGTTGAAGCAAATGATGAAGGAGATCCAAAAAATAATGTTACATATAGAGATATCATTTATACTTTATCAAATCCATTTAAAGGTGAAAAAAAGGAATTTCACAAGACTAAACTTAGATTTAGAAATATAAGGTGGTCAGATACAGATCATGCTTTAGTCTCTGAGAGATTTTGGAAAAACAGAAGTGAAATTACATCACTTATTAATACAAGATCTAGGACTTTAGAAAAAGTTTTATTTGACAGGAAGTATGATGATATATATTCAGATCCTGGCTCTCCAATTTTAACTAAAAATAATTTTGGTAGAAATATCTTTCAAATTAGAAAAAATTCAATTTTAATGATAGGACAAGGTGGATCACCTGAAGGTTACAGACCATTTTTAAGCTCATTTAATACTAAGAGTCTTGATAGAAAAATATTATTCAGATCTGAAGCTCCTTATTATGAGAGACCAATTAAATTATATGCTCAGAATGAAAAAATAATTATAACATCAAGAGAATCTATCAATGAAAACCCTAATTATTTTTTAAGAAATGTTCAATCAAACA
>Ga0255759_10004257_pt1 | contig 12415 bp, 4 predicted proteins | sample 101ome_20_FD_179959 | JGI IMG/M metagenome (GOLD analysis project Ga0255759, IMG submission 179959) | Coastal salt marsh microbial communities from the Groves Creek Marsh, Skidaway Island, Georgia - 101404AT metaG (version 2) | ecosystem: Environmental > Aquatic > Marine > Intertidal zone > Salt...
CATCGGTTGCAAACGGGTCGTCGAACGCTACAGCATAGTCAAATGTAATCAACGGAACCTGGTTTTCATCGATACCATCACGGAAAGTAAATTCACCAAAATAACATGCGTTACGAACACGGAACATGTCTAGGTTAGCATTTGCAGGACGAACAATACAACCACGCAAACCATCACCTTTGATAACTGTGTTATCCGGAATAATAACAGGGTTGTCTTCTGTGTAGTCACCAACCGCAACTTTGATGTTTACACGACGGAAGTTAACACTTCCATCTACGTTGTACACCAAGCTACTAGCAACTTGACATGCACGTTTAATTGTTTTAACCGGAGCACTTTGCCCATCGTTTGCATCGTCGCCTTGTTCGGCAGACACGTAAATTACGTTGCCGCCGAAAATGTCTGCGTCATTGAAGAACAAGTTACCACTTTCGTCAATTGCTAATAGCTGCCCTACTGTACCTTGTCTTGGAGGCAATGTTAGACTGTACCCGGCATCTAGTGTATCTGGTGCTTTTAAAGTCACACCATCATCGCCACTGGCTGTTAATTCTTTAAATGTTAGTGTGTTTGCATCTTCAATTGTAACTGTGTCTTTTAAACTGATCTGCGAGTCAGTAATGGTAATTCTTTCGTTTTCGTTCACAGTCATTGTAATCTGTGCTTGACTACTATCACCTTTGTCATCTACACGTATTTCAGAATCATTATCAAAAATACGTTGTGTAATATCCTGAACTGTGTTGTCATCACGCAGTAAGAATACTTTACCATCTGCTGTGTTGATTGCCAATTCACCGGATTGAAGTTGAGATACAATTGGTTGCTTTCCTGCAACCGCACTACGTTTGTGTCTAATATTTGTTGCCATTAAGGCTGCCTCCTATTTAGGTACGGGTCAGGTCTATATAGACGCCCAAAACTACACGATAGAAATCGCTGTATAGTTATTTATCATAGGAGTAAATAGTGGTACTTTTTAGAAAGTACCACCATCGATTGTATCTGTCCATACAGGTGTTGCATCAACATCGCTTGTTACAGTTAGAATCTGGAATGATTCTTGGATGTCACTTGTACCAGCTGCATCTGTAACTTGTACTGGATCTGCTGTATTACCATACAGTATACCGTTTTCAGTGAAGGTGCTTACACCAGTACCACCGTATTGTACTTCAAGATCAGTTGTTAGTACCAGCTCTCCGATATCACCAGTTGTTACAGTTAGATTGTTATTGATTGCGTCAAGCATTCTAGTGCTATCGTCTGCAAACACACTACCTGTAAATCCTGCTGCATCAAGTATACCAGTAACAGTTAAGTCTTTATCAATCTGAACACCAGTTGTAAATGTTGAAATGTCTTCGCCTAAGCGTAATTTTTCTACACCACTAACACCGCCAATCATAGTACGGAATACCATGTCAAAGTCTTCTTGATTACCTGTAATATCAAGTGCTTCTACATCAATAATACCTGTAACTTCAAAGTTAGCATTTGTTGTTTCTAGTTCAAATTTCAAACCTGTACCAGCGCCTGCTACAACACTACCGCCATCGCTTCTGTTTACTAGGCTAATTGGATAGATAATTTCATTGCCTGAACTATCGTCTGCACCAGTTATAATTCTCAGTTGTTCTGGTGATTCAATAGTCTCTGCTTTGATAAGAATCTTATCAGTTGCTAAATCAGTTAGTTGCAACACACCGTTGTTCTGGCCGCTTATAAAGCCTTGTACGTGTAAATTTTTAGCAATACCAACGCCGCCGTCTACAACAAATGCACCTGTTTGATAATCAACACTTTGCGTGTTATTTTTAACAAATACTTGGTTAGTTGACTCAATAAGCAGTTGATTGTTGTCTAACAATACCCTGCGTGAGCCTGCTGTGAAGAACTCTAGTTCGTCATTGTCTGCGTTCGGAGAACTTTCAGGACGTATAAATGTATCTTGGTCAACGTCTTTAACACCGCCTAGTGATCCCCATGCAATACCGTCGTATCCTTCAAACACAACTGTGTCTGTGTTGAATCGAATTTGACCTGTAGCCGGTGTTGGTCTATCTAATGTAGTACCAACTGGAATCTGTAGCGTAACAACACTGTCAAGTATAACTTGTTCGTTGTTAATAGTTAAAATACCTGTAGCAGCACCAATTTCAATATCATCTGCTTCACCAAATGCTCTAATACCTGGAATGTTTTCATTCAACAAGTTGAATACATTTGAGTCAACTCTTGTGCTAATTGTGTTGCCGTTTACTTCAAGATTTCTTTCAGCAATCAAGTCTCTACGTGCTGTAATATCAACACCAGCATATATATCATATGCTACACCAACGCCACCTGCAACTTGTAATGCGCCTGTTGTTGGACTTATAGCATCATCTTGATTTTGTATAATTACATTAGGTGTAGCACCAAATTCTACTTTTTCTTCGTCATCAACTGTGTCAATAATAATATAATCTGTGATATTTTCATGCACTCTAAACACAGTTGGTAAATTGTCTGGTAAGTCAATATCTGTAACACCGTTAATATCAATTGTATCAACTGCACGGTCATCACCTAGTGTTACGCTACCGTCAACAACCAAGTCGTCGCCAATAATAACGTTCTTAGCAACACCCAAACCGCCATCAAATACAACACCAGCGTCATCAACTGCTGTTGCTTCGATATCATTCTCAACTAAGAATCTTGGACGTATACCAAATGTAATTTGCTCATTATTGGTACGTGTGTTGATGCTGATGTAATCCAAGCTACCTTCAGTGCTGATACTGTATGCCTGAATACTTTCATCTGGAATATTCAATGTATAGTCACCAGTTAGTACAATATCACCGTTAACTGTTAAGTTACCTTGTACTAGCAAGTCTGGATTAATTGTAAACAAACCAGTGTCGGCACCCATGTTAATTATAGTTGCATCACCAAACGCTTGAATTTCAGTAGCAGTTGTATTCAGCAAGTTGAAAGAACCTGCTGTGTCTGTACTGATAACATCGCCATTAACATCAAAGTCACCGTTTAGGATAATATCACCTGTAACAGTGCCACCAGTTAATTTGTTTAGATATCTGTTTTCAACATAATTTACAACTGCTGGCTGTGTGGGCACAGTGTTTTGGTCTGCTGCACCTGTTGAACTTGTTAAGTCAAAGCTGTTGCTAACTTCTTTTAATTCAACACCAACTGGAATACCAAAGCGTTTGAATGGACCAATACTTGCAATACCGTTTAGATTAATCTCTTCAGCGTTAAGTGTAATAGCACCTGTAAGTGCGTTAACATTAAAGAAGTTACCGACTCTAAAGTTACCAATCTGGTCAACAACACCACCTGCAAATACTTTACCTTGATCACGTTCTACAAACTCGTTTTCTTGTATTGCACTACCGCCAAAGAATGGAAGTGCGTTATAAGTAATACCTGCACCAACATATTCAAATGCATGACCTGAAGTACTAACAGTTGAAACGTTTTGCATGTTTGCAAGTGTTCCTTGGTCAACACTTGTTACTGCCGGGAACAATGTTAATTCTGCAACACCACCGTATTCTAAGTTCAATGCTGCGATACTTGCATCCTCGATTGCTTGTAAGTCGTTTAGTATTGCAATACGTTGTGTATTGTTTGCACTGATACCTTGTGTAGCATAATTATGATCTACTTCGTCTGGTAATTCGTATGTTTTAATAACTTCGCCAATTTTAGCTACGTTAGTAAATAGCGAAGAACCTGCTGTCGGACTACCTGCATTTGCACCATATGCTTGATTTAGTACAACTTCGGGAGATTTAGTTACTGTTTTGTTCTGTGCAATATCACTCATTATTTGAGCAATATGCTTGTATGTAAATTCAGTAATTTCGATCTGATCTGCATTATCGCCCGGAGTAGTAATACCGCTTAATATTGCACCACTGTAATATGCTTCGCCTGCTCTACGTGTTTGTTTATTACCACCGTACATCATGTCGTACAATGCAGCATCAATAATATATGATGTATCTCTACGACATTTTGCAGTATCATAATCAAATGCAATAATATTATCAGTAATGAAATCAATTACACCATCTTGTATTGATGATTTTGCTGTAATAATTGCATCAGCTGCCAATTCTACAGTAGGTGCTACCCATGTAAAGTCTGGCTCAACATTGCCTGGTGTTCCAGTTAAATCGCCTGCCTGTATAGCATCAATTGTAATGTCAAACAATTCGCTTGCTCTTGTTGACTGTGTGCTTGTGCCAAAAGGTCCAACTAGAGATTGTGATTCTGCATTTCCAGGAGTAGGAACAACTGCAACACCTTCAATTACGTTAACCGCAACATCTCTCAACTGTGTTAGTGCTGCAACTGTTGGACCTTCTTGTCCAGAAATTTGATTTGCGTTCGCATCAAAATATGCTCTTGCGCTGATCAAAGAACTTATATTACCTGTGTATAGCAAGTCATGTGTTGCTGCTTCAATAATGTATCCAGTGTCTCTTTCACATTTTTCTATGTTGTAACTAAAGCCATTTAAGTTCAAATTAATGTACTCAATAACATCATCTAGTATTGCAGTTTTGTTGGTTACATAAATGTCTTCAGCACTGTCAATTGCTGCTGCACTTGTTCCGCTTAGATCTAGATCAATTTGTGCTGGAAGAACTTGCACAGTATTTGCAGCAATAACATCACTAACAACTTCTGCCAAACCTGCAACCAATGTAGATTCTGTTGCACTTGCAGGAGATCCGTTTGTTGTTTGTCCTGCATATGTTTCAACAACAATGTCACTTAGAATATTTCCTAGTTGTGTATATGCACTTGCTGTAACCTGTCTTTGGTCTGCAGGTAGTTGACTTGTAGTGCCTTCAAAGTATAGGAAGCTTGCTTGACGTACAGCTTGGTTTGTTTCGTACTGAACATCATAGCTAATTGCGTCAATCAAATACCCAGTATCTCTTTCACACTTGGTTTGATCATATGTTAAGCTAGGGAAGTTGGTGTTAATCCAACTGATCAATTCACTAATAATAAATGTTCTGTTTAGCTGAAGTAATGTTCTTGCGTTTGTTGCATTTGCATTTGCTAACGGGTTTGTAAATGTAAGAGCATCAGCATTTGCTACGCCATTTTGCAAGATATCAATAACTTCGTCAAACAAGTTGCCAACTGTTGTTGTGCTTGCAGCATCATCTGTAATATAGCTTAATGCTTCACTTTTTAATTGTGTTACTGCTGCTACTGTTTCTGTAAGTTGATCACTGATTACCAAGCCAGCATTTGCGTTATAGTAAGCTAAACCTGCTGTTACACTGTTATAATTAGTTCCCATTTGCAAGTCATCTGTGACTGCTTTTAGTATAAGTTCGCTGTCTCTGCGACACTTAGCACTATCATAAACAAAGTAGTTGTTATTAACAGTAGCAATAACTTCTGCAATCAAGAAGTCTTTGTTTTCTTGTAGTTGTCTTGCAGCGTCAATTAATTCTTGGCTAGCAGGAGTTGGTGCAGGATATGTAAATCCTTCACTTGGAAGTGTTCCATATTCGATTATTTCTAATATGTTATCCCAACCTTCTTCTAGTCTAGTTGCCGATAATGTATCAGTTACTTCGAGTAATGATAGTCTTTTTGCTTCACGTAATGCAATTATTGTTGCCGGTAACTGTTGTGAATCAACAACTGCTGCACTTGCTCTACGATATGCAAGCCCTGCGATTAGTCCGTTGTGATTTGTATTCAACTTCATATCACGGCTTAGAGCATCAAGAATAAGACCAACGTCTCTGCGACACTTAACCCTGTCATATGTGAAGTCCGGATAGTTGGCTAAAATATATGCTGTTGCTTGTGTTGCAAACGCTTCTTTTTGACCATTAATCTCAGTTGTCGCAGCAAGTATATCTTCATCAACCCAACTTAGGTTAACACTATCGTTACCTGGCAAGTCATCTAAGTTGCCTGCTTCGATTACATCAATAATAATTTGTAGCAATCCTGTACACTTTGATACTTCAACACTAGTACCTGGAGATCCTGCTGTGTCTTGTGTAAATGTATTACCTGTTTGAGGTGTAATTGCGCTTTCTAGAATTACACCTGTTACAACACCAATCATATGCTCATATGCTGCTGCTGTTGCAGTTGCTTCGCCTTCTCCTAGCTGACTTGCAGCACCAACAAAATAACTTCTAGCATTAGTTAGTGTTGCAGTATTTGCTTCATAAAGCATATCATATATTAGTGCGTCAACTATGTAACCTACGTCTCTGCGACATCTTGATTCATTGTAATCAAGTGTTGGATATTCGTTGTTAACAAATTGCACAACATCTTCTTGTATAAATTCTTTGTTTGCAATTAGTTGTAATTTTGCGTATTCTCTTGCAGCAATAGTTTCTGGTGGTGTTGGGAATCTAATTGTATCTGCATTATTAATGCTAACATTGATTTCTGCAATAACTTCATCAATAAGTGTAGATTCATTTGCAATCAAATTGTCAACTGCACTATCAATACCTGCTGCTACCCAAGTTGTAGTAGGAGTGACCAATGCAGGTAAACCTGCAAGGCTGTCAGCTGTTATAACATCTTCAACAATTTGTATTAGATCTTGTGCACGAGTTTGTTCTGTTACACCGCCTGCATTACCAGTGGTTGTTTGACCTGGATATGTTTCTGCAATAATTTGTGAACAAATAGTTGCAAGTTGGTCATATGCTTGTGCAGTTTCAGCTTGCTGACTTGCTGGCAATTGACTTGCTGTTCCACTAAAGTAAGCATCAGCTGCTCTACGGCTAGCAAAGTTACCATCATACTGGATGTCAAAGCTTGCTGCATCTACAATATAGCGTGTGTCTCTTTTACACTTTTCTTCGTCATAAGTCACGCTCAAATTAGCATTGATCCAAGTTACTAGCTCGTCGGCAATAAAGTCTTTGTTTACTTGTAGCAATGTTCTTGCATATGTTTTTGTTGCATATGCAGGACCTGGATCTGTAAATGTTAGATCGTCTGCATTTGTAAAGATATCTTTGGTTAAGAAATCAATTGAATCATCCTGTAATGTACCTTTTGCTGCAACAAGTGCATTACCTGCTGTAATAATACCTGCGGCTGCCCAGCTAGTATCTGGGAAGACTGCACTTGGTAATCCAGCTGTGCTATTTTCTGAAATTACATCTTCTATCAGCTGCACTAATCCGGCAATATCATCTGATTCTGTTGTACTTGCTTCATTTGCTTGAGTTGTTTGTCCACTAACATTGTTAAGAACAATTTGACTCATTACAAATTCTAAATTGTTCATTGCCTGCACAGTTGGTTCTTTTTGTGCATTTGGTAACACACTGTATGCACCATCAAAATAACTTTGTGCTGCAATACGTGTTTGACTGTTACCACCATACTGAATATCGTAACTTACAGCATCAACAATATATTTTATATCACGTTCGCATGTAGCTTGGTCATAATCTAAGTTTGGAAAATTACTGTTTATATAGTTTGTAACTTGCGTAGCAATAAAATCTCTGTTTGACTGTAACAATTGACGAGCATATGCACGTTCAGCAACAACACCTGGATCTGTCCAGCTGAGTGCATCAGCATTACCTGTACCATTGTTTACAATGTCTAAAATTTCATCCCAACTTGCATCAGATCTGCTTTGAGCTGTTGCATCGCTTGCTGTTAGTGTATTTGCTTCTGTTTTTAAGTTTTCAATAACTTCAATTGTTTGCTGGAATTCATTTGAAAGAGTATAACTGCTTGGAGCTCTCTGATAGCTCAACCCTGCATACACACCATTGAAGTTTGTTCCTAAGTAAATATCGTAAGCAACACTATCTACCAAGAAACCAATATCTCTGCGACAAATTGCCTCATCAAATCCAGCACCACGAATTAGATTAACAATCTCGTCGTACGCTGCATCTGATCTTGTTTGTGCTGTAGCACTATCTGACAAATATGCATTTGATTTTGTTTTTGCAAGTTCAACTGCTCGAATTGTTTGTTGGAATTGATTACTTAAAACATAAGCACTAGGTGCTCTTGCATAACTTAAACCTGCTGTAACAGCATTGTAGTTTGTTCCAAGTAATACATCATATTCTACACTGTCAAGAATGTATCCTAAGTCTCTTTCGCATGTTGCTTGGTTATAATTTGAACCGTTAAGTATGTCAAAGAATTCTGCAAATAAATCGTTTACCCTTGCTTCTGCTACTGAGTTTGCAGATACTCCTGGTAATCCTAAAATAGATGTTTGTAAGTTACCAAATGCAGCCAGTGTAACTTCTAATTGTCTTGTTACAACTCTTGTTGAATTTGCACGTAGATATGCTAAACCTGCTGTAATAGTATTGTATGTAGTACCAAGTGCAACGTCTGCTACAATAGCATCAACTAAAAGTCTAACGTCTCTTTCGCACTTGTCTTGGTTGTAACTTAATTCTGTAAATTGATCTCTAATATAATCAAGTGTTTCTTCTAAAATAAATTCTTTGTTTAACAGAATATTATCTTTTGCATAAACATGGTTGTCATCAACTGCTGTGCTTGGTTCGTAAACCACATCAGGTGCTGCTGTGCTATCTTCGTTTGCAATAAATGTAGTAATAGTTCCAAACGCTTCAATAACATCATAACGAAGTTGTTCGTCTGCAGGAGTAACTTCTGGTAAACGATCTAATATTTCATCTCTAGCTGCTTCTATTCCATATATAGTTGGTTCTAACTGTTGGAATAGAACCTTTTGTGATGTTGCACGTAAATAACTTCTACCAGCAGCAAGTGCTTGGTAGTTGGTGCCCATGGTTACATCACCCATTACAGCATCAACAATTCGTCTTACATCTCTTCTACATACTGTTTCGTCGTAGATAAATGGTCTAGTTGTAATGTCAGTATTGGTTACATAATACTTGATAGAATCTCCAGTGAATTGGATAATACTACCTGTTTGTGGAATATCTCTCAAGCTGTTTACAACAACTTCTTGGTTTCTAATTAAGTTTGCAGTTGCAATACCTGCTACAGTAAATCCGCCGCCAACTAAAGATATATTAGGAACATCTGTATAACCGTCACCTTGATCTATAACAGTAATACCAGTAACTTCGCCTCGTTGTAAGTCGACAGTAGCAGTTGCAGTTGCAGTTGTTCCATTTGGATCACTTGGAGGATCAATAACAACTTGTGGTGCTGCTGTGTAGCCGCTACCTGTACTATTAACTGTAACGCTACCAACTCGTGATCTGTAATCTTGAGCAGGTCTAGCTGTTGTATAAATTTCGTCAAATACACCATCAGCAATGATTGCAAATGTACCAAAGTCACTAACACTGTTTGAAATACTTAGGTATCCACCTTTGCTTGCAAAGAAGCCAATACGTGTGAAAACCGAGAAGCAGCTAACAATCTGTGTATAACCAAAGTTTGTAATGTGGAAACCGATACCACCTTGTGCAATTTGAGTAAATGCGTCAGCAACCATTGAAAAAACAAGTGAACGTTGATCGTAATCATTACCATCAACAAGCATACCGTTGCCGCCGCCTGTTTCGTTTACACGCTTTTCAAAAGGTACAGCAGGATCGTTTTCAATTGGTCTTGCACCTGCTGGAACGCCTGGAATTTGTTCTGTAACAAATGGTGTAAATTCAGTACCGTCGTTTAACCACGGACCGTTCATGTTTGTACAGTTTTGTACATAAGGTGAAACAGTTACAAGTGCGCCTGGTTTAATTCTTACACACCAACCTGGATCTCTCAATGCACGGAATGTTACTTGGAAGATGTAACATGCATTGTCTACAAAGAAGAAATCGTCTGTTGGATTATTAGGATATAATTGTGTGTTACGCAAGCTGTCGCCGCGAACAGTTTGGCGTTCTTTTAGTGTAATAGGATTGTTTTCGTAAAAATCACCTGCACTAACTTGTATTGTAGCACCTGCTGGTGCAGCTTCGACTGCTGATTTTACAGTTCTTTTTGCACGGTCAGGACCTGCGCCAAGTCCGTCATTGTCATCACTACCCTGCAGACTTACATAGTATACATTAGCATCTGTAGGACCACTACTTGCTCCTGTTACTTCAAGATCCCCTGCAATTTTTACTTTGCCAGAACCCGGATTAAGTTCAATTGTACCGTCATTATTAATTAATAATTGACGATCTCCAATTTTTCTTTGATGTAATATCTGCTTTTTAATATATTCCATTATACTTCCAAATAACTAATAACTGCGCTTAACTTGTCTGAGTCGGGGCTAATAAGCACTACCCTATCACCTTCCTCTAAAACCAAACGTTCTGCATTAAAGCTAAACGTTTCTTGTGCTGGCATTTCTATGTTGTTTAGTACCTTATTATCATTGCCTTTAACACCGCCGGATGTTTTAATAACATGCATATCAAAGCTACTATCATTAGCTGAGGCATTTGTTGATGCATAGTTACACACTAGGACTGTTGTTAAAGCATATGACTTACCAGGCGGTACTTGTAGACCGACTGTGTCTGTTGCTCCTATTAGTAGTGTCTCAATTGCCATTTTGCTCTTTCCTTAAAAAATAATACTGTAAAGTAATGCTTTGTTCCTGCTTATTAATTCGTCTCTGGTAGAATTTTCATTTACAAAATACAAGCCAGTGCCGCCATCTGCTTCTAAACCTGAATAAAGTTTAATACCATCAGTCGGTGCATCTGGTTCTGTTTCTCCTGGAATTGGATCTACATATTTTGGAACAAAGATAGGTGTGTTAAATTGCACACTTCCTTCGCCATCACCTTCCAATTCAAGATTACTATCACTGGCTCTGCTTCTAATAGTATTGTCTTGAAATTCAACACCAGTAAATTCTGCTTTGATTGCTGTCCATCTTGCAACCTGTTGGCCATCTATCTCAATTCTAGCTTCACTTGCCTGTCCAGTTTCATCAAAATCTGCTACAATTACTCTAGTATCACCTGTTGTAATTGGACTTGCAATTTGATTTTGGAAATTATACTGGAAGTAAGATTGAACATAATCAATTAAACCACCTACATTCACTAATGCTTGACTATCGAATGTTTGTGCTCTTAAAGGTCTACCTACATTGTTTGGATCTTCTGGAATAACATTCTCAAAACCCAAGTAATTCCAAATACGTGTTTCATACTCTGCAGGAACACGCACAACATTTGTATCACCTGGCTCACTGATTGCATTTAATAATATCAAATCACTGTTATCAAATGTACCTATAAAGTTTGTAAACAAACCTGCTAGGTTACCAGTTTCTCCAGCTGCACCACTGTTTGTTGTTTTTAAAACAAAAGCACCAGTACTGGAAAATGGATTATCTTTATCAATAATCTGAGAGTTATACCAAACCAAAGATTCATCAAACAAGAATCTTGCATCGCCACCTGGTGCAACACCTCGATCAATAACAATACCAGAAACAGTTTCGCCTACGCCGTTAGATGTTTCTCCATTGTTTAATGTAATCAAGTTATCTTCAATAACTAGGTCGTTTGTAGATCTTTGTGTAAAGTCACCTGTAACAGTTAAGTCGCCGTCAATGTTTACACCGCCGCCGCCAGTAAAGAAGTCAATACTTCCACCGTCTTTTACAGTTATCTTATATAAATCTACACCTAGATTAAGAATCTTTGCACTAGTAGCCATTTAACTGCTCCTTAAATAGCTGTTAAACGTAATACTGTATCAGTTGAGTCGTCTTCTAATGCCCATGTATAACGATTGTTGTCGTAGCCTACTGCTGTTCTGTTGAATAGTTTTTGAATTACAACACGCAATCCGTCTGTATCAAATCCTTCAATTACCATTTCGCCTGCTGCTACACTGTCAGTTGCTTTGTTAACCAAACGACATACTGCTGTTGCATCACCTGCATTGTTTGATACTGTAAATTTGTTTGTACCTTTTTGATTTACAATATATGCTTGCTCGTCAATACCGCCATCTACATATGCACGAACTGTAATATTCGTTGCGTCAGCCGGATCTCCGAAATTTCTTTTATTAATTGGACGTCCCATTGTTTTCTCCTTTTTGACGTTCTAGGTCTACGCAGTGGGTACTGCATAAGTCCTCATCATGAGGCTCTATATCATGACATAAGTATTTATCCTTTTAGTAAAAATGGGTTATAATGTCCGCAAAAAAAGGCCTGCTAAAATATAGCAGACCTTTCTCTAATAATGTGATAGGTAGGACTAAGGATTACCTACAAGTGCCGTGACATATCCTGTCTACATAACTAGCACAACCTCACAATAGAATGGTTAGTTCTACTTTTTCTGCAACGCCTTGTCTCCAAGGTCTTACAGCGCCACCACAGCGTGTGAGTCAAGTTAATGCCTATGTGAAGCATCGTTTCCTTGCACTA
>Ga0255759_10004259_pt1 | contig 12413 bp, 15 predicted proteins | sample 101ome_20_FD_179959 | JGI IMG/M metagenome (GOLD analysis project Ga0255759, IMG submission 179959) | Coastal salt marsh microbial communities from the Groves Creek Marsh, Skidaway Island, Georgia - 101404AT metaG (version 2) | ecosystem: Environmental > Aquatic > Marine > Intertidal zone >...
TGGTAGATAAAGGATTTAATTTTGTAACAATAAGCTCTGATCAAAGAATATTAAGTCTTGGATCGAAAAATATTTTAGAAAAAATAAAAGAAAATAAAAAATAAGAAGTTTCTAAAGTATAATAGCTTTTTTTATAAAAAAATTTCTTATAATTCAAAAAAAATTAAAGCAGAAATTAATCCAGAAAATTATTTAGGCTTAGTAAATAAAACTAACTTACCTTATATAGAGTTGGAAACATTTTTCCTCCTAAGCTATCTCCATTTTTATATCCGGCATCCTGCATTGCTTTTCTATAATTATAACTTGTCCAATCTCCAACATAGCTTATTTTAGTATCCTCTTTTGCAACTCTAAGAGTGTATCTACTTAAAGTTTTTTTTGGAATAGAGGAATTCAAAGTACCATGAAGGGTCCTCATATCAAATATTACACAATCGCCTAAATCACAATCCCAATTTAGAAATTCGTATTTATCTTTATTTGACAAAATATCTGGAGGCAATTCATACTTTTTTCCATCAATAATACATTCATTGCCTTCTACTTTGTGACCATCTTTAAATAAAACTCTTAAAAATAATTTATTCCACAAATGAGAACCTTTTACCCAAGAAACTCCTTCATCTTTTTTAGAAGGTTGTAAAGGTAGCCATAAAACACACATGGTTCCTTCCATGTCAAAATAACTTATATCATGGTGAAAAGGTGTTGAAGATTTTGATCCTGCTTCTCGTAAAAACCAATTGTCCATTACAAGGTTTATTTTTTTTGCAGACATTAGTTCTGAAGCTATTTTTGCATATGGGGATTTAAAGACGAACTCTGTAAATTCTGGTACAGTGTCCCAAGTCCAATAATCCTCTAAATAAGCAGGTTTTGAAGGATCGATTGTGTGTGATTTAAATCTAGGGCTTGGATTTTTTATATCCCTTTCAATTCCCCTTTTTAATTTTACAATCCACTCTAAATCAAACCTTCCTTTTAAAAATACTGCACCATTTTCATTAAATTGTTTGATTTCCTCATTTGAGATAAGATTACTCATACTAAATATTATACTTTTTAATTTATTATTATTCCAATTAAATGATTAAAGCTTTTCCTATAATTTTTATTTTACTTTGGTCGTCTGCATTTATAACTACACAACCAATTGTAGATAATAGCGATCCTTTTTCTGCATTAGCATTTAGATTTTTTTTAGTTTCAGTAGGTTTTTTAATTTATTGCATTTTAACAAATTCAAAATTCTTAATTTCAAAAAAAAATTTTTTTGAGTCGTTTATTAGTGGAATATTATTTCACGGAATTTATTTAGGTGGCGTATTTTATTCTATTTCTGTAGGTTTACCAACAAGCATAGCAGCTTTGATTGTAACCCTCCAACCTATTCTAACAAATATTCTTGCAGGACCAGTTCTTAAAGAAAATGTAACTTATAAACAATGGATTGGAATTACTTTTGGTTTTATTGGTGCTGTTCTAGTTTTAGGTTTTGATATAGGAAAGGATATACCTCTTACAGGTGTAATTGCTACCATTTTATCTTTAATATCAATCACTGTTGCAACTCTCTGGCAAAAAAAACTTTCTAATAATCTGCCTCTTCAAGTAAGCAATATTTATCAAGCTTTAGGTGGATGTATTTTTCATTTGATTATAATTATTTTTTTTGGAAATTTTCATATCAATTTTTCAACTACATTTATTATTGCTATGTCACATCAAATCTTATTAGTTTCATTTGGTGCTTTTACAATTCTAATGTTTTTAATAAGAGAAAACTCTGCAAGCAAAACTGTTTCATTGCTATTTCTTGTTCCACCTACGTCTGCTTTAATGGCTTGGTATTTTTTAAATGAAAATTTATATACTATTGATTTAATTGGTTTTGGATTAACTTCTTTTGGGGTTTTTATTGCAACAAGAAAAAATTAATTTGATAAAATAATAAATTTATAATACATAATAACTGCCGATTTGTTCCTTATTGCGGGCTAACAGCTAAAATGGAAAATCATAAATTGGCAAGGTATTTGATCTGTATTGTGGACCTAGCATAATGCTAAATCACTAAAAAGGAGTATTAAATGAACCTCGATTTTTTCAAACAAACTAGAATTTTAGATGGTGGCATGGGCCAAGAACTTTTAGCAAGAGGAATGGATCCCACCGGAACACTTTGGAGCGCCAAGGCATTAATTGAACCAAAGTACCATCAACTTATAGAAGATATTCATAAAGATTTTATTAGAGCTGGTGCAGAAGTAATAGTTACTACAACTTTTACTGTTAGAAGAATAAGGTTAAGAGAAAACGGATTAGAAGATCAATTTGAAAATCTTAACATAAAAGCTGGAGAAATTGCTCAATCTGTTAAAAAAGATTTTCCAAAGATTTTAGTAGCAGGAGGTTTGCCTCCTCAGTATTTAACTTATGAAGCAGACATTAGACCTGTTGAAGAAATTTATAATAACTATAATGAACAGGCAAAAATTTTAAATCCTTATATAGATTTCTTTTATTTAGATGTTTTAAGTAGTGTAAAAGAAATTGAAATAGCTATTAATGCTATAAGCCAGTTTAATAAACCATATTTGATTGGAGCTCACATCTCTGAAGGTAATACTTTACCTAGTGGAGAAAAAATTACTGATATAATTGAAAAAATTGAACATAAAAAAATATTAGGATTAATACTTGCTTGTATATCGCCCGAAAATTACGAACTTAATATGCCTGAACTTAAAAACTTAGGTGTTCCTTTTGGTTTTAAACTTAATGGTTTTTTAACCACGAAGCCAATTTTTGGATATACAGAAAGTTATAAAAAAAGTAAATCAGGCAACCCAAATGAATTCCTGGGCCAAAGAAAAGATTTAACTCCTGAAAAAATAAAAGAATTTGCAAAAAAATTTAAAGAAGATGGTGCAACAATACTTGGGGGTTGTTGTGAAACAAGACCAGCTCACATAAAAGAGATTTCAAGTATTATGTAGTTTTTTTATTATCTGCTCTTCTTACAAAATAAATACCAATTACAACAGCAATTAAAGAAATTAATACTTTAAATGTAATTAATTCTCTCAAGAAAATATAACTAAGTATAGTTCCAAAAATTGGAATTAAGTAAGATACTTGTGATTGAAAAATTAAACCATTATTAATTAATATTTTAAATCTTAATAACCAGGCTAATCCAGTTGAAACCAAACCTAAATATATTACTGAAACAGTAGATTGAATTGAAGGAGTATATGTCCATGGTTTTTCAATAAAAAAAGATAAAGGAAGTAAAATAATAATAGCCCAAATTAATATTGATCCAGTTACATTTTCATTTTTTTTATTTTTTATTTTTAAAGTTAAAACGCCACCAATAACATAACAAGTCGATCCTAATAAAATAAGCAAAGCAGAAATGAAATTATTTTCATTAATTAATAAATTATCAGAGAATAAAAAAACTATTCCTGCAAATCCAATTAAAATTCCAATTGTTTTTGTTAAATTAAATTTTTCATTACTTGTATAGAAATGACCTAAAATAGTAGATGATAATGGTGTAGTTGACATTAAAATAGCTGCTAAATTACTTTGAACTGATTTAACACCATAAGAAATTAGAAAAAAAGGAATAACTAAATTTATTAAGCCTATAATTGCAAACCAATACCAATCTTTCGAAAATGCCTCTAATTTTATATTTTTATAAAAACATAATAACAAAACTGGTATAGCTCCAAAAAAAACTCTTAAAAAAGCAATAGTTACAGGTCCAAAAGAATATGTAGCAATTTTAATGTTAAAAAAAGCTGAAGCCCATATTAATGCAAGAAAAGTTAGTAACGAGTAATCTATTATGTTTGGTTGTCTCATTCAGTTATATTTTCAATTTTACCTTTTGTAATTTTAACAAGATTTTCAAAATCTATTTTAAATACACAATTAGGATGTCCAGCTGCAGCAAAAATATTTTGAAACCTTTCTAATGAGTGATCTACAAATATTTTTATATCTTTTAAGTGACCAACAGGCGATACTCCTCCTATAGTATAACCAGTGCATAACTTTACTTCTTCTGCAGGGGCCATTCTAACGTCTTTTAAATTTGTGAGTTTTTTAAGTTTGTTTAAAGAGCATTTTTTATCACCTGCAACTAAACATAAAACATAATCTTGTTCTGTTTTAAAAAGAAGACTTTTTACTATTGCTCCAACTTCGCAATTTAAGGATGTGGCAGCATCAAAAGCAGTTCTAGCTGAAGTTTGTAGTTCAATTACTTTTAGAGATTTGTCAAAATCTTCTAATGCTTTTTTAGCTCTTAGCACTGGTTCTTTATTTAAAGCACTCATCTCAATTTAAAGTTGTTTAAAAAAATCAATAAATTCTGGAATATATATATGTAAAAAATGCATAGGTGTTATCTATTTTATATGCATTATTTATCAATTTTTTAATGATAATCACCCCCGATATTACAAAATTATAGGAGTAAATTATGAGTACTAGCGATGTTTTAAAAATGATTAAAGATAAAGAAGCTGAGTTTGTTGATCTAAGATTTACAGACCCTAGAGGTAAGCTTCAACACCTTACAATGGATGCAACAATTGTAGATGAAGATATGCTTAACAATGGTGTATTTTTTGACGGTTCATCTATAGCTGGATGGAAAGCAATCAACGAATCTGACATGATTTTAAAACCAGACCTTTCAAGAATGTTTATGGATCCATTTACTTCTCATAATACGCTAGTTTTATTTTGTGATATTTTAGATGCGGTAAATAAAAATTCTTATGAAAGAGATCCAAGAGGAATTGCAAAAAAAGCTGAAGAATATTTAAAAACTTCAGGAATTGGAGATAAAGCATTCTTTGGACCAGAACCAGAATTTTTTGTTTTTGATGATGTAAGAATTAAAAATGATATGAATGAAACAAGTTTTTCTATAGATAGTACCGAAGGCCCATACAACTCTGGAAAAAGATACGAAAATGGTAATATGGGACACAGACCAGGTATTAAAGGTGGATACTTTCCTGTGCCTCCGGTAGATAGTGCTCAAGATATGAGAGGTGAATATCTTAAGGGATTAAAAGATGTTGGAATAAAAGTTGAAAAACATCACCATGAAGTAGCTCCTAGTCAACACGAGCTTGGTATGTATTTTGGTACATTAGTTAATCAAGCTGATAACGTACAGCTTTATAAATATGTAGTTCAAATGGTCACTCATTCATTTGGAAAAACTGCAACTTTTATGCCAAAGCCTGTAGCAGGAGATAATGGATCAGGTATGCATATACACCAATCTATCTGGAAAGGTGATACACCAGTATTTTCTGGTGATGCTTATTCAGGTTTATCTGAAACAGCATTGTTTTACATTGGTGGAATTTTAAAACATGCCAAAGCAATAAATGCATTTGCTAACTCTACAACAAATAGTTACAAAAGATTAATTCCAGGTTTCGAGGCTCCTGTTTTACTAGCTTACTCTGCTAGAAATAGATCTGCTTCATGCAGAATTCCGATCACATTAAGTAAAAAAGGTGCAAGATGTGAGATAAGGTTCCCAGACGCTGCAGGAAATCCTTATTTAACATTTGCAGCAATGTTAATGGCAGGTATTGATGGAATTAAAAACAAAATTCATCCAGGAGAATCTTTTGATAAAGATTTATACGAACTTCCTGAGGAAGAGGTAAAAAGTATACCTACTGTTTGTGGTTCTCTTAGAGAAGCAATGGAAGCTCTTGATAAAGATAGAGAGTTTTTAACTCAGGGTGGTGTGTTTACTGATGATCAAATAGATGCTTATATAGCTTTAAAATTTGAAGAGATACATAAATTCGAACATGCACCTCATCCAGTCGAGTTTGAGATGTATTACAGTAGTTAAAAAAATTAACTACTGTTTTGTTGAAGCTACAGTATCTTTGTTAACACCTTTTTTGACAACGTAATCTTGGGTACCGTTTGCACCGGTTTCTACTTCCTTACGTAATACTTTAAAGAAAGTTCTTTCTTTTAAGTTGTCTTTAAGGTCTCTAACAAGATTTTTAAATTCAAACTTATTCATATATAGTGAATTTAACATAGATATGCGTTTTACGCAATACTGATATGCATTAAACTTATACTAGATTTTGAAAGACTCGCCGCATCCACAACGCTCGGTTTCATTGGGATTATTGAATACAAATTGTGATGAAAATTCCTCTTTTTTATAGTCCATTTCAGTTCCAAGTAGATACATGACTGCTGCAGAATCGATAAAAACCTTAACCCCTTTATCTTCTATTACTTCATCTGATGGATTAATCTCATTGGTGTATTCCATGATGTAAGACATCCCAGCACATCCTCCTGATTTAACTCCAACTCTAACACCTAAGGAATTCTTTTCCGCTGCTGACATAATTTCTTTTATTCTGTTTGCCGCATTATCACTTAATGAAATTATTTGCTTTGTCATAAATTTAACTCCAATTTTGCAGCTTCAGACATCATAGATTTATCCCAAGGTGGTTCCCAAACTAAATCTAGGTCGACTTTATTTACTTCTTTTAACTCCATAATACTGTCTTTAACTTCCTTTGGCAAACTTTCAGCCACTGGACAGTTCGGTGTTGTAAGCGTCATCTTAACCTTTACATCTTTTCCTTTTATATCAATGTCATAAATTAATCCTAACTCGTAAATATTCACAGGAATTTCTGGATCATAAATCTTTTTAATTTCAGCAATAACTTTTTCTTTTAATTCCATATTTAATTCTCAGTATTTGTTATGTTTTGAAAATCATTTATTGCAGATGTTAAAGTATGCCAAGAAAGAGTAGCACATTTAACACGCATTGGATATTGTTTAACACCAGATAAACACATTAACTTTGTTTTTTCGTCGTCATTTAAAATTTTATTTTCCAATCCTTCTTTTTCTTTAATCATATCTAAAAAGTCTAATACAATTTCTTTTACTTCTTTTTCTTCTTTTCCTTTAACTAAATCAGTCATTATTGAGGCTGAAGCCATTGAAATAGCACAACCACTTCCCTCAAATGAAATATCTTCAACTTTTTTATTTTCATTTAATTTTAAATAAATGTGAACATTATCTCCACACAAAGGGTTATGTCCTTTTGCATCTTTATTATAATTATCTGTTTTTCTTAAATTCCTTGGATTTTTTCCATGGTCTAAAATTATTTCCTGATAAAGTTCTTTTAAATTCATTATAAGTTAAATATTTTTTTACATTTTTCTATTGAACTACATAACTGCTCAATATCTTGTTTAGTATTATAAATTCCAAATGATGCTCTTGCGGTTGCAGGTAAATTTAATTTTTCATGCAATATTTGACAACAATGATGACCTGCTCTTATTGCAACACCATCTTCATCTAGTATTGTTGCAATATCATGTGGATGTACACCTTCAATTGTAAAAGAAATTACTCCACCTTTGTTTTTTGGGTTACCGACTATTTTAACTGAATTATTTTTTGAAAGTAATTCTAGACTATAATCTAATAATTCTTTCTCGTGTTTTACAATATTTTCTATTCCAATTTTCTCCAAAAATTTAATTGATTCATTGAAAGCAATAACTTGAGCAGTAGCCATAGTCCCTGCTTCGTATTTATTTGGAAGTTCACCGTAAGAAATACCAGTTTTTTTTACCTCGCTTATCATTCCTCCACCACCTTGATATGGCGGTAGATCTTCTAACCATTTTTTCTTTGCATACAAAACTCCAATTCCAGTAGGGCCATACATTTTATGTCCAGATATTGCATAAAAATCGCATCCTAGTTCTTGCATGTCTAATTTTAAATGTGGGGCTCCTTGACAACCATCTACTAATACAGGAATATTTTTTGAGTGCGCTAAATCTACTATTTCTTTAATCGGTAGTATTGATCCAGTTACATTTGATAAATGGGTTACGCTAATTATTTTTGTCTTTTTTGTTATTTTTTTTTTAATTTCTTCTAATGTAATTTCTCCATCATCATTAATCTCTGCAAATTCAATTTTAATATTTTTAGATTTTCTTAAAAAATGCCAAGGTACATAATTTGAATGATGCTCAAGTTCAGTTATTAATACTTCATCACCATCCTCTAGGTATTTTTGTCCAAACGTATTAGCTACAAGATTAATTGCCTCTGTAGCTCCTTTTGTAAATACTATCTCATCTTTATCTTTTGCATTAATGTATTTTTGTACGGAAACTCTTGTATTCTCATATAAATTTGTAGCAGCAACTGCTAAGTAATGAACGCTTCGCCCAACATTGGAAAATTCTTTAGAATAAAAATCATAAATTCTATCTATTACAACTCTTGGTTTTTGTGATGAGTTTGCGCTATCTAAATAAACAAGATCGTTATTATGAACCTTATTATCAAAAATAGGAAATTCTTTTTTTATACTTTCAATATCCATCTATAGTTTCAGTGCTCCCTTGATATAATTTTTAACTTCCTTATTGGTAATCTTTTCTATTACATCGTTAATAAAACCATCAATTAACAATTTTTTTGCTTCGACATACCCAATACCACGTGACATCAGATAAAAAATTGCATTTTGGTCCAAATTTCCAGATGTTGATCCGTGTGAACATTTTACATCATCTGCATAAATTTCTAGTTCAGGTTTTGCATTAAATTCTGTATTTTGATCAAGCAACAGTGCTCTACTTAATTGGTAGCCGTCTGTTTTTTGAGCTTCTTTTTCTACAAATATTTTTCCTTGATAAGCAGCATTAGATTGATCGTTTAATACACTTTTTATGAGTTGGTGGCTCTTAGTATTTTCTGATAAATGGTTGATGTTTGTTTTGATCTCATGATGTTTATTATCGTTTATATTTATAATTCCATTAATAAAGGCAGAGCTATAATTTTCATTTAGGTTGCAGTTTATTTCGTTTCTTGAATATTTAGAGCCAGCAGAATAGATAAAATTTTCATAATATCCGTTTTTAGCAATGTTTATATTTGTAAAAGAATATTTGCAGTTATCATTATTAAATAAATCAATAACATAATTTTTGAAGTTTGAATTTTCTTTAATATCAAAATCAAAATTTAAATTTATAAAACTATCATTTATTTTGTTATAAAATAAATTTAATATTGTAACCGAAGAATTTTTTTCTAAAATTATCTTAGATCTTGCATTAATTATATTTGTAATATTATTAGATGTAGTGTCATTATAAATAATTATTGGTTTTTCTATAATTTTTCCCTCTAAAATTTTTATTTTTGTTAACTTATTTGATAAAGCTTTATTTAAATTGTTTAGAGAATTTTGAGATATTTTATCATCGAATAATAAATTTTCACTGATAACATCAAATTTATTTTTATCATCTTCATGTATATCTAAATATGAAAGATCACCATTTGTTAAGAATATTTTTGAATGATCAAAATCTTTTAATAAAATATTTTCATTTATATTTTTATTTGGTGAATTAACTCCAAATTTAAAACCTTTTAAATTTTTATCTAATATTGAGTTCAAATCAGAAAATTTCCAATCCTCTATTCTTTTAGAAGGAAACCCATCTTCTAAAAATTGGTTGAAATGTTTTTCTCTTGCAGAAATATTATCTGTAATATTGCTAAAAATTTTTTTTAAATCTTGATTTTCTTTCAGCATTTACAAACTTTCGTAACCTTGTTTCTCTAATTCTAAGGCTAATTCAAAACTACCTGTTTTGATAATTTTTCCGTCTTTTAATACATGGACAAAATCTGGTTTTATGTAATTTAGTAATCTTTGATAATGAGTAATTATTAAAAATGAATTTTGATTATTTCTAAGTGAATTTACGCCATCAGATACAATTTTAAGTGCATCTATATCAAGCCCTGAATCTGTTTCATCTAGAATTGATAATTTTGGATTTAAAATTGACATTTGTAAAATTTCATTTTTCTTCTTTTCTCCACCTGAAAAACCAACATTTAGCTGTCTTGAAAGAATATTTTCATCAAATTTTAATTGGGATGCTTTTTCTTTAACTAGCTTTAGGAATTCAATCGCATCTAATTCTTTTTCAGATCTAGCTTTTTTGACTGCATTTAAAGATGTTTTTAAAAAATTGTTAGTATTCACTCCTGGAATTTCTAGAGGATATTGAAATGCTAAAAAAATACCTTTATGAGCTCTTTCCTCTATTTCAAGATTTAATAAGTTTGTGTCCTCAAATTTTACATCTCCCTCTATTTCATAGCCTTTTTTTCCTGAAAGAATATTAGATAATGTGCTTTTGCCAGAGCCATTGGGTCCCATTATTGCATGTACTTCACCTGGGTTAATTTTTAGACTTAAACCTTTTAAAATTTCTTTTTCTTCAATCTTGGCTTTAAGGTTGTTTATTTCTAACACTATCCAACGCTCCCTTCTAAACTGATTCCTACTAGTTTTTGTGCTTCAACAGCAAATTCCATAGGTAATTGCTGAAGAACCTCTTTACAAAAACCATTGACTATTAAGCCAACCGCCTCTTCTGAATTTAAGCCTCTTTGTTGACAGTAGTACAATTGTTCTTCACTAATTTTTGAGGTGGTGGCCTCATGTTCTATATTTGAATCTTGATTTCTATTTTTTATGTAAGGGACAGTATGAGCGCCACATTTGTTACCCATTAATAAAGAATCACATTGAGTAAAATTTCTTGCATTGTTTGCTTTTGGAAATATATCAACAAGACCTCTGTAAGTATTATCAGCAAAACCAGCTGATATTCCTTTTGATATAATTTTACTTTTAGTATTTTTTCCTATGTGAATCATTTTAGTGCCAGTATCCGCTTTTTGATGATTATTCGTAATAGCTATTGAATAAAATTCTCCAACAGAATTATCTCCTTGTAATATGCAACTTGGATATTTCCATGTTATTGCAGATCCAGTCTCTACTTGTGTCCAAGATATTTTAGAATTCTTACCTTTACAAAGTCCACGCTTTGTAACAAAATTATAAATACCACCTTTTCCATCTTTATCTCCTGGATACCAGTTTTGAACAGTTGAGTATTTTATTTCAGCATCATCTAATGCAATTAATTCAACATTAGCTGCATGTAATTGGTTTTCATCTCTCATTGGAGCAGTACATCCTTCAAGATAACTTACATAGCTTCCTTTATCTGCAATAATTAAAGTTCTTTCAAACTGTCCTGTTTCTGATGCATTTATTCTAAAATAAGTTGATAATTCCATTGGACATCTAACACCTTCTGGAATGTAAACAAATGATCCATCAGTAAATACTGCAGAATTTAGAGTTGCAAAATAATGATCTGTTACAGGTATTACAGATCCTAAATATTTTTTTACTAAATCAGGATGTTTTTGAATAGCTTCTGACATTGAACAAAAAATTATCCCTTTTTCAGTTAACTTATCTTTAAAAGTTGTTGCAACAGAAACTGAATCAAATACTGCATCAACAGCAATACCATTTAATCTTTTTTGTTCTTGGAGAGGTATTCCTAATTTCTGGTAAGTTTCTAAAAGTTTTGGATCTAAGTCATCTAAATTCTTTGGTTTGTCTGATGCGCTTTTTGGTGCAGAATAATAATATAAATCTTGATAATCTATCTTAGGATATTTTGGTTTTTGCCAGCTAGGCTCTTTGATATTTTTTAATCTTTCAAAAGCTTTCAATCTCCAATTTAGCATCCATTCAGGTTCTTTTTTAATTTTAGAAATAAATTTTATGACATCGGCATTTAATCCCTTTGGTGCTTTTATTTCCTCAATGTCAGTAGTAAAACCGTACTTATAATCTTTAAGTTCTTCTATTTGTTTTTCTCTCATTAATTATTTATTTTTGGTTGGTTAACTAAATCTTCTAAACTTTTATTTTTAAAAAAATTATTTATATATTCCTCTAATTCATCCCAAAGGTTGTGGGTGATGCATTTTACAGTTTTGCCATTACATCCTTTTTTAGACTCTTTTTCACAACCCATTGTTTGCACTTTTTCCTGTACTGCAAAAAAAATATCTGAAATTTTTATATCCGTTGCTTTTTTTGATAGGACATAACCACCTTTTTTTCCTCTAACACTAATTACGATATTGTTTTTCTTTAATTTAAGAAATAATTGCTCAAGATAATCTAAAGATATACCTTGTCTTAAAGAAATGTCTCTTAGTGATACAGGTTCATTAGGTTCAAATTTTGCTAAATCAGCTAAAGCCATAACAGCATATCTTCCTTTGCTAGATAATTTCATATTTGTGTTTAATTATGCGGCTTATATATATACCCGACTAAAATAGTCAAGTTTCTACAAAAATTTAATAACTTGCATTTTGTCGCTCATTTTTGATAGAAAAAACAAAATTTTTTTTGAGATTAATAATCA
>Ga0255759_10004262_pt1 | contig 12404 bp, 9 predicted proteins | sample 101ome_20_FD_179959 | JGI IMG/M metagenome (GOLD analysis project Ga0255759, IMG submission 179959) | Coastal salt marsh microbial communities from the Groves Creek Marsh, Skidaway Island, Georgia - 101404AT metaG (version 2) | ecosystem: Environmental > Aquatic > Marine > Intertidal zone > Salt...
TCTTAAGGATTCCCAATCAAGAGTTTCAGATTTATCAACATTTAAATATTCTGATCCTCTATTTTTTTCTAGTATCTCAAGCGAGTCTTTTGGCAATATACCTTGACTCCATAGCGAGCCTTCATAGGATTCATAACTTCCTCTTTCTTTTGCTAGTTCCGTAGAAGCATGAATTGCATAATAGCTAATAAGTTCCATACTTCTGTCTGCAAATTCAACAGCTTCATCACTGCAATACGCAATATCTTGCATATATAGAGTATCTTGAAAGCCCATCATTCCAAGACCAATCGGTCGATGCTTTAAATTAGAATTTTTTGCTGTGTCTACAGAGTAGTAATTTATATTAATTACGTTATCTAGCATTCTTATAGCAGTTGAAACGGTTTGCTTTACTTTTTCTTCATCTAGTTTTCCGTCTTTCATATGCTGTGCTAAATTAACAGAACCAAGATTACATACGGCTATCTCATCTGCGCTTGTATTAAGAGTAATTTCAGTACAAAGATTTGAAGAATGGACAACGCCTGCATGTTGTTGAGGCGATCTTAAATTACATGAGTCTTTGAAAGTAATCCATGGATGACCTGTTTCAAAAAGCATTGTTAGCATTTTTCTCCATAACTCTTTTGCAGGTACAGACTTAAATTGATCCATTTCTCCAGCTTGAGCTTTCTTTTCATATTCTTCATATTTTTCTTCAAATGCCTTTCCTATTAAGTCATGAAGATCTGGTGTTTCACCTGGAGAAAAAAGAGTCCAGTTTTTATCCTCTTCAACTCTTTTCATAAATAAATCAGGAACCCAGTTAGCAGTATTCATGTCATGTGTTCTTCTTCTTTCATCACCAGTGTTCTTTCTTAGCTCTAGGAATTCCTCAACATCTAAGTGCCATGTTTCAAGATAAGCACACATTGCTCCTTTTCTTTTTCCTCCTTGATTTACAGCTACAGCTGTATCGTTGGCAACTTTTAAGAAGGGAACAACGCCTTGGCTTTTTCCATTTGTTCCTTTGATATAAGAGTTCATTGCTCTTACTGATGTCCAATCGTTTCCAAGTCCGCCTGCCCATTTTGATAAAAGCGCATTGTCCTTCATGGCACCAAAAATACCATCAAGATCATCTGGAATTGTTGTTAAGTAGCACGAAGACAACTGTGGTCTTTTTGTTCCAGAATTAAATAGAGTTGGAGTTGAACTCATATAATCAAAACTTGATAGAAGTTTGTAGAATTCAATAGCTCTTTCTTCTCTATTTTCTTCCTCAACTGCCAAGCCCATTGCAACTCTCATAAAAAAGACCTGAGGAAGCTCGTACCTAACATCATCAGAATGAATAAAGTATCTATCGTATAGTGTTTGTAAGCCAAGATAAGTAAATTGATTATCTCTAGTATGATCAATTGCTTTTCCTAAAACATCTAAATCAAATGTTTTTAATTCTGGGTCTAAGATATCTAGCTCAATACCCTTGTCTATATATGCTAAAAATGCTTTTGGATAGTTTTCCTTCATTTGATCGTATGTCGATTCTTCAGCTACCTTGAGAAAACCTAAAGCCTCACTTCTAATTTGGTCCATAAGAATTCTTGCAGTTACATATGAATAGTTTGGCTCTTTTTCTACTTTTGTTCTTGCGGACATAACCAAACTTGTTCTCATGTCTGATATTGATACTCCGTCATACAAGTTTTTTAATGCCTCTTCTAAAACTTCATTCATTGAAACTTCTTCTAGTCCATCACATGCATCATTAATTAATGCTGCAAGTTTATCTATATCAAGTGGAACTAGTGACCCATCTGTTTTTGTTATGTTGATATCGGGCCTGTTTGGTATATCAATTTCGGGTGTTTCTTTTTTTCTTTCTTGGGTTCGACCAGCTCTGTATAGAATATAGCTTTTTGCTACTTCTAACTCTTCACTTCTCATTAATTGAAGCTCAACTTGATCTTGTATTTCTTCTATGTGAAGTGTCCCACCAGAAGGCATTCTTCTTTCAAATACCTCAATAACCCCAGACGAGATTGCGTTAACTTTTTTATGTATTCTTTCACTTGCAGCAGCGTTTCCTGATTCGGTTGCTAGGAAAGCCTTTGTTATAGCAACTTTAATTTTGTCTTCTTCAAACGCAACGACTTTTCCATTTCTTTTTATAACTCTGAGCTTGCCTGGCGCTGTTGCCTCAATCTCATTAGTTTCAACTTGTTGATGGGCATCTAATGTTTTGCTTGTTTCTTGTTGTGTTTCCATTTTTATCTCTGTTTCCCTATTTTATTCGCCGTATCTTTTCCACTCACAAAGAGTTCTATTTAACTATTTTCTGGAAGAAGTTTGTGTGTCTGCAGTTGCACTAACTTTTTGTTCCGCTACAGTAATATTACTTGTTGTGGATAAAGAATCAAGTAAAAAAACACTATATATTGTGACAATTTCATTTTTTTTCACTATATAGTGTATGTAAGCTGTTTTTTTGCTGTTGGCAATCAGTTGATAAATTGTGGATAATTATGATTATGGGAGATATTTTATGAGTAATTTTTTAGCAATAGACCAAGGAACAACAAGTTCAAGAGCAATAGTTTTTAATTCACAACTGAATGCAATCACAGATTCTCAACAAGAATACTCTTTATCTTATCCAAATGATGGTTGGGTTGAAGCTGATCCAGCAGACATATTGAATACCGTTAGAGAGACTGTTAGTGATGTTCTAAAAAAAGAAAATGCTATAACAGCTTGTGGAATAACCAATCAAAGAGAGTCTACTGTTGTTTGGTCTCGAGAAACAGATGAACCAATTTATCCAGCTATAATCTGGCAAGACAGGCGTACCCATAAGTTTTGTAAAGAACTTAGAGATAGTGGCCACGAAAAAATGGTAAGAGAAAAAACAGGGCTTGTCATAGATCCATATTTTTCTGCTACTAAAATTAAATGGATTCTAGATAATGTCGATGGCGCAAGAGAGCTTGCTTATGATGGCAAGTTAATGTTTGGAACTATAGATTCCTACTTGATATATAAGCTAACAAAAGAAAAAGAACATTATACAGATGTAACCAATGCATCTAGAACAATGCTATTTAATATCAATGAGATGAAATGGGATACAGATTTGCTAGATCTATTCGATATACCGATATCTATGATGCCATCTGTTCAATCATGTGATGCAAATTTTGGTACTTTGGTTGTGGATAATATAAATATAAGTATTAAAGGTGTTATAGGCGATCAACAGGCAGCACTGGTTGGACAAAATTGTTTTACCTACGGCGACATGAAGTCTACTTATGGAACGGGTTGTTTTTTAATGGTAAACACCAAAGAAAATATAATAACTCTGGATGAGGGACTATTAACAACCGTTGGGTACCAATTAAAAAATGAAATTAGTTATGCAATTGAGGGAAGTATTTATTCATGCGGAAATATTATTCAGTGGCTTAGAGATAAAATGAAATTTTTTACAAATGCTAGAGATAGTGAATCTTTTTTAAACTGCGATGGTAATTCTAAAAATGTTCATTTCTTGCCTGCGTTTAATGGGTTGGGGGCTCCGTATTGGAATTCAGACATTAGAGGTGGCTTTTATGGTATTACTCAAGATTCTGACAATAGTGACTTAATAACAGCAGCATTTAAATCTATTTGTTATCAAACTAGAGATATAACAGATCTGCTTATGAAAAATAATATTAAAATAAACTCTCTACTGGTTGATGGCGGTATGACAGCAAACAAAACTTTTTGTCAGTTATTATCAAATACACTTCAAAAAAATATCTCAAAGCCAGAAAACATTGAATCAACAGCTCTTGGAGCATGTATTGTCTCCCAAATAGCTGAAGGTTTATCTATCGAAGACGTTAAGCCAAGACTTGAAAATATATATAAACCTGATGAAAGCTCTGAAGAATTTTATAATAACGACTATTCGTCCTGGAAAGAGTACATTGAAAGAACTATATCTAATATTAAGCAATAAATTATCTTAAAAAATAAATTTTTTTAGATATAATCTGCTGTGTTACAAAACATAATCCTCCTTTTTAATGTTTACATACAAAATTTTTAATAATATTGCACAAGATGGCATTGATATATTCGATGCTAATAACTTTCATATTGATGAAATTGATCCCGATTCGCTTATTTTAAGAAGTCAGCTGCTTACTGATGCTGATTTTAACCAATCTTTGAAATGCATTGGTAGGGCTGGGGCTGGTACAAACAATATCCCAGTTGAGAGCGCAACAGACAATGGGATAGTTGTTTTCAATACACCAGGTGCCAATGCAAACGCTGTAAAAGAACTTGTTGTTTGTGGAATGCTTCTCTCATCAAGAGGAATAATCCAAGGCAATTTGTATTCAAAATCATTATCTGGTCAAGATACATCAGAGCTTAATAAATCTATGGAATCTCAGAAAAAGAACTTTAAAGGTAATGAGCTTAAAGGCAAAACCTTGGGAATTATAGGACTTGGTGCTATTGGTTCATTACTTGCACAGACAGCAGAAGTAATGGGCATGAAAATAATAGGGTATGACCCATATATATCTATTGATGCAGCATGGAGATTGCCCAAGGATGTTGAGAAAGCAGATTCTATGGAATACCTACTAAATAATTCTGACTATATTTCAATTCATGTTCCACTTGTAGATGAAACAAAGGATTTAATTTCAAAAGAATCTCTTAAACATTTTAAAAAAGGAGCAAAGTTAATAAATTTATCAAGAGGCGGCATTGTCAATAATGAAGATATCATCGAGGCTCTTAATTCAAAAATTATTGATAAATTTGTAACAGATTTTCCTACTCCTGAGTTGGTAACAAGATCTAGTGATTTTCACGACGTCATACTTTTACCTCATCTTGGAGCTAGCACAAAAGAAGCTGAGATTAATTGTGCTGTTATGGCAGCCGAACAAATATCTAATTTTTTAAAAGATGGAGTTATTGTTAATTCTGTTAATTTTCCATCAATAAAGTTAGGAAGAAAGACAGAATATAGAATGGTTATTATTAATAAAAATGAGCCAGGGATGATCGGTAAGATTACAGATGAGATTGGTTACAAAAATATTAATATTGCTGACATGACTCATAAAAGTAGAGACTCAATTGGCATAAATTTAATAGATTTAGAAGACAAACCATCACAAGAACTTATAGAAAATATAAAGAACATTGATCACGTTATCAGCGTTAGACTTTGTAGTAATTTGTAAAAATATAGCTTGATTTAATATCAACTTCTGTCGTTTTTAGTTTTTGTAAACAATTAACATATATTAACACTTGTCAACAAGATAAATTAATGATAATAGGGTGCTTGATAAGTTTACTTTACATCAACAATATTTTTTATAAAAATTTCATAAGTTATTGATATGCGGTTATTTATACAATAATTGTATAAATTTTGCTCAACTTTAATAAAACCTTTAAATATAGGGCTCTGTTATGGTATAAATAAAGTTATCCATAACTTTATCCACAGTTTCTGTGGATAAAATTTTTGATAAAAATGCAACAAATCAAAGCACTAAATAAAATACCAAATGATTGGGATTATGAACTCAAAAAGAATGGAATCTCATGCAATCTATTTGAACTAATAAATAAACTTTTATCGTTTCATAAAGCGGGCAAAGAAATATATCCTGCCTTTAAAGATATCTATAAGGCTTTTGAATTGTGTAGTTTTTCAAATACAAAAGTAGTTATATTTGGACAAGATCCATATCACCAGCCAGGCTTAGCAAACGGTCTTGCATTTGCTGTAAACAAGGGAAACAAAATCCCGGGCTCATTAAAAAATATTTATAAAGAAATTCAAGATGATGTAGGAGATTGTGTATATAATTTAGGCAATCTTGAGCAGTGGGCAGCTCAAGGTGTCCTTTTGTTAAATTCGTCATTGACCGTAAATAAATCAGAAGCTGGGTCTCATAAAAGTATTGGTTGGAATATTTTAATTGATTCTATCATTGACCTTCTTAACGTAAAAGGGGGAGTTATTTTTCTTTTGTGGGGCAGAGATGCTCAAGAAAAAGAAAAACTGATAGACAAAAATGTTAATCACATATTCAAATCATCTCATCCTTCTCCACTATCTTCATACAGGGGTTTTTTTGGGTGCAAGCATTTTTCATTAACCAATGAATTACTTATAAAAAATAAAAAGCAACCGATCTTATGGTAGTTTTAAATAATTACTGCGTTTGGATTGTTTGAAGAAAACTCATCAAGAAAATCTCTTTTTATCGAGCTACAAAAAATATAAAAGTCTTTATATTTTAGAGTTTCACCAATAACTTTAAAAGTTTTATTTTCTTTAATCGCTTCAGGAGAAACTATGGTTACAAACTTTCTTCTATCAACACCAAGATATTTCATTCTTGCAATAATTTCTTGACCTCTAAAGCAGCCTTTATCAAAAGCAACTCTACTTTTATCATAATTTATTTCCAAGGGTCTATATTTACCAACATCATCAATACTTAAATCAAAATTTAATGCCAGCCTGTTAGCAACAATCCAATCATTCTTTGATAGGGCATGATTATTAACACATATTTCTTTTTCCAATGATAATGAGAGTGAAAATATATCACTTGAAAAAAATGCTTTGTCTATTGTGTCTGGAGTTATATGTCCATGCACGAAACTATTTTCAACAGAGAAAGTAACACCAAAAAATTTAGCAAATGGACTTAACTCGTCGATAAACGTATCTACAAGAGCTTCATCAATTATTATTTTATAGTTTTTAGATTTATGAATAACAAATCCAGCCATTACCTCACCTTTTTGATTACAAATTGATGAGAGTTGGAAGTTTTCATTGGCCAATAGATTTATATCGGAAGTTATTTGTCCTTGAAGCAAATTCTCAACTTTATCAATATCACCATGAACAGAGATTATTTTCATGGCTTCTATATATATTGAACCAAATGATATTAATTGTTTTTGTATATCTATTTTCTTGTAAAATTGTTTAACAACACATTATTTTAACTAATGAATAAAGAAATAAACAGAATCTCTTGGAAGTGCAGAAGGGGCATGCGTGAGATAGATCTTCTTTTAAGGGAGTTTTCAAGCTCCTCTTTATATAAATTAGATAAAGAACATATAAATTTATTTGATCAGATACTTAACTATGATGATCAAAAATTATTTGATTATATTTTTAAAAAAGAAGCTCTTGGGAACAAAGACCATGAAAATTTTATTGATAAATATCTTAAAAATTTTACAAAACAGGGAAACTTTTAATTTTTTTGTCTGTCTTATTATGAAAAGGAATACTATTTAATGGTTAAAAATTCAAATAATGATGATTCCTTGCTAATTAAAAAGGCACAAGATGGAAATGAAAGAGCTTTTAATTTATTAATGACGAAATATTATCCAAGGGTATATGGATCTTTATACTCATTTACAAAGTCAAAGGAAGACTCTGAAGATCTTGCTCAACAAACCTTTATAAAGGTTTGGCAACAGATAAAATCATTTAGGGGTGATAGCGCTTTTTTTACATGGGTATATAGAATTGCAATTAACTTAGCAAAGAACCATTTTGTTAGCTCTGCATATAAAAAAGATAAAGTTAATTTATCGGCAGATGATTTAGAGATAGATGTTCCATCTTTCTCTAATCCTGAGATTGATCTGATGCATGATGAGTCATTGAATAAAATAAAAACATATGTTGAAAAATTACCAGAATCATTGAAGACGGCTTTTACTTTAAGGGAAACAGAAGGAAAGAGTTATGAGGAAATTTCTATAATTACTGAAACACCAATTGGAACAGTTAGATCAAGAATATTCAGAGCGCGTGAAAACATACTTACCTTTATTTCGGAGGAACTTGTAGATGAATAATATCGAAGAAAAAATATCAGCTTTGTATGATGGGGAGCTAAGCGAAGCTGAACTAGAAGAGATTTTATTGTTAATAGATGATGATCCTAAGTTACAAAAAAAATTGTCAAGATATTCGCTTATAACAGCAGCTATGAATTCGGAAATGAATAATGTTCAATCAATATCATCAAGGAATAAAGATAGAAAATTTAATTTTTGGATCTCAAATACAATCACAGCAGCCGCAACTGTATTAATCACTTTTTTTGCCATCAATCAGTTTGATTTAAATAGAATGGGTGAAGATCTGTCAGCTAAAAATCAAATAAATATTGCTATAAACAGCCAAGAAGCTAAGGATTTAGCCAATAGAGTCGAAGAGAAGCTTGTTGATCATGTTATGCATGTAATCAACAATCCTCAGAATGATAACGTTACCCCATATGATATTGATTTAAGAAATGTTGGTTATTCAAGAGTAAGTCCAAAAAGTAGAACTTATAATAACGGCAATAAAAAATTCATCTTACGTATTGAAAAAAAGGATTTAGGCATTAAAAAAGTAAGAAATTGGCAACATAAAGATAAAATGATTTATGTGGTGCCTCTTCAGGATGGAAGAGTTATAACTTTGTATGGGAATATTGATCAAGAATCTGTTACACAAATAGCTAATACCATTAAAAAATAAATAGATATTTAAGAAGATAAAAAATATGAACAATCTATATAAACTAATAACTTTATTTGCAGTCAATATATTCGTTTCTTTGGATTTACATGCCGCCTTGCCTGAAAATATTTCTGAGCTTGTTGAAGAGTCTGCTCCAGCTGTAGTTAATATCACTTCAAAAAAAGAAATATCCCAAAGACAGTCATTTGGATATGGGGGTATTCCTGACGAAATGCTTGAGAGATTTGGAATACCTAGACAGTTTCGTGAAATGCCGCAAGAAAAAAGAGAGGCAGTTTCATATGGATCTGGCTTCATCTTAAAAGATAACTATATTTTGACTAACTTTCATGTGGTTGAAGATGCTACAGAAGTTACAGTTTCATTGTCAGATAGAAGAGAGTTTGTTGCTGAAATTGTTGGAGTAGATCCATTATCGGATCTTGCGCTATTGATTGTTGATGGAGAAAATTTGCCACAAGTTAGAACTGGTGATAGTGATGAGTTAAAAGTAGGTGATTGGGTTGTAGCAATCGGCTCACCATTTAGTTTTGATTTTTCAGTTACAGCAGGTATCGTTAGCGCAAAAGGAAGAAGCATCCAAAATAATAATATTGGTAATTATGTCCCTTTTTTACAAACAGATGTTGCGATCAACCCAGGAAATTCAGGTGGTCCTTTATTTGATTTAGATGGAAAAGTAGTAGGTATTAATTCTCAAATCTATTCAAGGAGCGGTGGTTATCAAGGTTTGGCTTTTGCAATTCCAATAAATGTTGCTGTTGATGTTGCAAAGCAAATCATGGAAAAGGGTGAAGTTGCTAGGGGCTATCTTGGTGTGAGAATGAGTGAGGTTGATAGTGATTTGGCTGATGCACTTGGAATGAAAAAGCCTTATGGAGCTCTTATTAATGATGTTGAAAAAGGAGAGTCTGCTGATAATGCTGGGTTGTTGCCAGGAGATGTAATTATCGAATTTGATAATAAAGAGATAAAGTTTAGCTCTGATCTACCTCATGTTGTCGGTCAGATTCAGCCAGAAACAAAAGCAAAGGCAAAAATTATAAGAGATGGTAAAGAAATTGAACTTAAATTTATCCTCGGAGAGTTGCCAGTCAATCAAGAGTCATTTGTACCAGCTAAAACCCAAGGATCATCAGACCCAATAGGAATTAAAGTTGCAGAGGTTGATAGAGATAATCCGTCTATGGCAAATTTACCAGAAGGTGTAATTGTTTCAAGAGTTAATCCTGGATCTCCAGCATCTGGTAAAGTCATGAGAGGGGATTTAATTACTATGATTCAATATAAAGGCAAAAAATATGAAGTATTTGATGTTGAGTCTTATAATGAAGCATTAGAAAATTTTTCTTCTGGCGATAAGATTGCTATTCATCTTAATAGAAATGGCAGCACTGTTATTAGATCAATAACTATTAATTAAAAGATAAAACCTTTTGATGCTCCTATATTTGTAATATTGGCTGTAAAATAGCAGCACTCTATGAAAAATATTAGAAATTTCTCAGTAATTGCCCACATAGATCATGGCAAATCAACTCTATCAGATAGACTGATAGAGTATTGTGGTGGCTTGTCTGCTAGAGAAATGTCAGAACAAATTCTTGATTCTATGGATATAGAAAGAGAAAGAGGAATAACTATAAAAGCTCAAGCAGTAACCTTAGAGTATAAAAAAGATGATGTAAGTTACTTACTAAATTTTATTGACACTCCAGGGCACGTTGATTTTTCATACGAAGTTTCAAGATCATTATCTGCTTGTGAAGGTGCGTTGCTTGTTGTAGATGGATCTCAGGGAGTTGAGGCTCAAACATTAGCCAATTGTTATACAGCGGTTGATCAAGGTTTGGAAGTAGTACCGGTAATTAATAAAATAGACCTACCTCAATCAGAGCCAGATAGAGTTAAGAAAGAAATCGAAGATATGATTGGTATTAATGCATCCTCAGCCCCGCTTGTTAGTGCAAAAACTGGAACAGGTATTGAAGATTTGTTGGACATGCTTGTTACAGATATCCCTTCTCCAAATGGATCTCTATCAGATCCCTTACAAGCACTAATAGTTGATTCATGGTTCGATTCATACTTAGGAGTTGTTTCTTTAATAAGAATTAAAAACGGTTCACTAAAAACCGGTCAAAAATTTAAAATTCACTCAACTGGACAGTCTCATAATGCAGATGAATTGGGAATATTTTCACCAAAAAAAATTAAAAAAGATGTTCTATCAGCTGGTGAGGTAGGTTACTTAGTTGCAGGTATAAAAAATATTAAGGGGGCTCCAGTAGGAGACACCATACTTGAAGCAAGTGATGAAATCACAAATCCTCTTCCAGGTTTTAAAAAAGTTAATCCTAAAGTTTTTGCATCAATGTTTACTGTTAACTCAGATGATTATGAAAGATTTAGAGATGCTTTATCCAAGCTCATTTTAAATGACTCTTCTTTAATTTATGAACCAGAGGTCTCAGATGCTTTAGGATTTGGATTTAGATGTGGATTTCTTGGAACTCTTCATATGGAAGTCATAAGGGAAAGACTCGAAAGAGAATATGATTTAGATTTGATATCTACAGCTCCATCTGTTGAATATGAAGTCTTAAAAACAGATGGTGAGGTCATAAAAATTGATAATCCATCGCAATTGCCTGCACCAAATGATATTGAGGAGATTAGAGAGCCTATTGTCAATACGACTATTCTGACCCCAAATGAATATGTTGGAAATGTTATAACTCTTTGTACAGCAAAAAGAGGTGTTCAAAAAGATATGACTTATTTTGGTAATCAAGTTTCTATAGTTTTTGAAATGCCTTTGTCTTCAGTGATAGTAGATTTCTTTGATCAAATAAAGTCATCTACCAAAGGATTTGCATCAATCGAATACTCTTTAATAGGCTTTTTTAAATCTGATTTAACTAAAATAGATATATTGATTAATAATCAAAAAATTGATGCTCTTTCTATGATAGTCCATAAAACCTTCTCTACACAAAAAGCCAGAGAGATTGCTGCAAATCTTCAAAAGCTTATCCCTAGACAAATGTTTGACGTGCCTATTCAGGTAGCTCTTGGTTCAAAAATTATCTCAAGAGAAACCGTAAAAGCTTTAAGAAAAAATGTAACAGCTAAATGCTATGGTGGTGATATAACAAGAAAGAAAAAGCTGCTTGAAAAACAAAAAGATGGAAAGAAAAAAATGAAACAATTCGGTAAGGTATCTATACCACAGGATGCTTTTTTAAATTATTTTAAATCTGGAGAGTAGCTTGATATCTGACCCAATTTTTATTTTTTCAATATTTGGAATGGCTGTTGTGCTTATTCTATGGATTCTTAGCGAGATAAAAGAAAACTATAAAAATAACTTTATTATTAATAACTCAAGTTTTTTAACTACAATCTTCGGCTTGATGATGCTCTACAGTATTTTTATTAATGCAGGAGATTTAAGTATTGTTCTTCTAGTTGGTTCGGTTATCTCTCTTTTAGTTCTTTTGACTGGCTTATTTCTTAAAAATAAAGAAATTATTTCTTCATCAAGAGGATATTTTATTCCTATTTTCCTTATATTTATCTTAAGGACGTTTATTTATGAGCCTTACCAAATTCCATCAGGCTCTATGATGCCTGGTTTAAAAGTAGGTGATTTCTTATTGGTAGATAAGAATTCTTATGGATATAAAATCAATAGAATTGGTGATCCTTTTGCATCTAAGGCTGACCCTAATTATGGAGATGTTGTTGTGTTTGTTCCTAAGCATAATCCAGTTCCATATGTAAAAAGATTGATTGGAATGCCTGGCGATAAAATTAG
>Ga0255759_10004266_pt1 | contig 12401 bp, 9 predicted proteins | sample 101ome_20_FD_179959 | JGI IMG/M metagenome (GOLD analysis project Ga0255759, IMG submission 179959) | Coastal salt marsh microbial communities from the Groves Creek Marsh, Skidaway Island, Georgia - 101404AT metaG (version 2) | ecosystem: Environmental > Aquatic > Marine > Intertidal zone > Salt...
ATGATATCTACATCCTCAATGGTGAGCGGTTTATGCGCTTCTTGAAATACGGCAGCCTTCATAGCAATTCCTCTATTACTGGGTAGTCAGCATTGCTATTTGTACGCGTTTCCGGGGCCGAGTTCAATCGCTTGACGTGCGTCTAGAACCATAGGCCAAAGTGCCCTATTACACGGCTTAGGTCAGGCGCGTTTCAGCCAAAGGTGCATTGGAGCTAAAACGATGTTCGAGCCAAAAGCGCCTTCAAGCCATGAGAAGAGGCCGTGCCGAACAAAGGGCATAGGGCCCACTACTTGATGGACGCTTTCATCCACGGAGCATGGAACACGTGCGTGACAATTTGGCTCGGTTCCAACTCGAAGCCAACGGGGGTTGAGTCTGATTGGTTCCGTCAAACGCTTGGGTGAACCGATAGGTCCCTGGCACCGGTTCACCAAGATCGTTCAAGGCAGGCCGATACTGCGCCTCTTTGGCAAGAGCCTTGACCCAACGTTTCATCGCGATAGGCCCATTGCTATTGAGGATATTGACTGACTCTGCACTCCCGTCGGTGTCCACTTGAACCTCAACATCGAATTTCCAGCTTCTGTGTCGATGACGGGCGCCGGTCGCCAAATCCGCGAGCGCTGCTCGGCACATTGGGAGCGGGTATCCTGCCAGCCCCTGAGCACTACCCTCGGGCGGGCGCGGATATAACAGTTCGATATCATCCCGAAAACTGATTCTCGATTTGGCAGGATAGATCACGAGATCCGTCGCCTTTCTAGAATCTGCGCCCAGCCAAACGGGCTCGGAGCTCGCGGCACTGCCTATGACCTGATATGTGCTCGTCCGTCTACCGTCGAACAGGGCTAAATCTTGTTCCAACTGCGCGATGTTGAGTTGCTCTATACCACTTGTTGCCTCGCCCACCTCCTCCAAAGCCGCCGTCATACTATCGAGTGGATTGCGGTCTTCCAAATAAGCTACAAATCCAAGCCCCAGCGCTCCAATCGATGCGATTTGGAGACTGGCACTATCGTTTCCGGCTTTGGTTCGCCCAATGATTTGTCGATATCGATCTTTGGCCTCACTGAGTGACCCAAACCTGGTTTCCCAGACCGCTAGGTCAAGATCGGCTAAGGATCGACTTGGTGACAAATCATCACCAGCAAACTCGAAGAGCTGTGACAGGAATTTAACTTCCGTGCCGTAAGCTCGAATGTTGCCTATCGCTCGGTATAACTTAATCAATCCACTAATCGACGCGCTCTGATCGAGCGATCGCACCCCGTCATCTCGATGGACAAGATGCTGATGCCGTCTGAATGCTTCTTCAGCTAGTTCGTAACGCTCCGACTGTAGCGCAGCGTTCCCTAAGTCTAGTAGCAAGGGCATTAACGCTGGCGTGTAGGGATGCTCCGCCCGCTCTAGCGCCTCGATCTGCTGTTGAAGTGATGCGATCTGTAACGATCCATGGCGGGGGGTATCGCTCAAATCCCAGTTAACGTTACGAAATGACGTTAAGTCGTCAGCAACAGTGATCTGAGCTAGGAGTGCTAGCCCAATGAGTGAAAGAAACCTCAGCGATAGCGCCACATTCATGCTCGGGAATAAGTGTCGTCGGGAAGTATGCATTACTGATTTCCATTGCTTATTAAGCCCCCTTCAACCTTTGTTCGCCTCGCCTTTCGCCCGGTACTGCAACCCGTCGACAGTCACCTGTCCTTCTAACCACCTGAGGGCTTGGCCAACGATTCAAACTCAAACCTCGCTCAGCCTGTAGCACCTTCAGCACTTTCTGGGCCAACTTTATTTCCCCTCTAAAACCGCCCACTGAATTAACTTTCGCTCTGTATGACGGGCTAACTGATGCCTCTTCATTTACCGAACACTTTCGGAATGCACCTGCTTGATGCAAGCAGTCGATTCGTGACCTCGTTTAGTGCTGTAAACGGCTGTGCCCTATTGAACGGAGACAAGCGAGCCCGGTCCTGTCCTCGATAACTTAGGACTGACTCGTTTTCCCCATCGCCCTCCGTTCTAATCCCCGTCAGCGACTCCTGAGAGACTCTTCAAGAAAGCTATGCAGGAAGAGCACGGCAGTGTTTATCGGCTAAGGGCTCTTTGAAGTTATCCGATCGACTTGAGCCACGCGGGGCCTATTGAGGCCAACTGGATTGGCGTCCCGCGGCAACACACGGACCCAGAGTCCGCTATGCAGCTTGCAGGCGCGCGAACCTAGCACTGGGTAGTTGCGCCAATGGATTCTTCAATCACATCAAGTAGAACAACAGCAGCATTAGCGTGAAGTAGGCAAAGAGCACTGCGGACAACCCAGTCGTCGCAATGGCAGGTGTCCGGATTATCGAATACGCGTGATCACTATTCATGCTGCGGCTAGGGGTAACCGCCGACCCAATGATTGCGGTCGAAAAACAAACGATCGCGCCCAGCACGTTCCACCACAGCCACGAAACCTCGGGCAGATAGATCCAAGCGCAGACATTGGCTACAAATCCAGCAACGAGCCCTGCACGCACGGCTATTCCGGAGACGCTAGTTGTCAACAGTGCGCAAGCGAACACACCCAATATCGGCCCATTGAACAAGGAACCAATTTTGTTGATCGCAACGAGGATAGAGGTGGAAATGTCATCCACCCAAAACGCGAGCACCATCGCAATCAACCCCCAGGCGAGCGTCGTCAGTTTGGCGATCCCGATCCATCGGCTGGCTGCTTGGCGTTCACCCCAGCGACTCTGCATGAGGAAGTCACTGACCGTCGTCGCACTCAACGCATTCAGCACCGAATCTAAAGAGGACATTGCAGCCGCCAGCAAAGCCACCATCGCAAGGCCGAGCCAACCCGCTGCAAACGTGTCGATCATGTAAAGGGGTAGCGCCATATTAAAATCGGGTCCGCTCGCGCCCCCGGGCAGTCTCGATAAGAAGCTCACGTCCATTGCGGCGTAGTGGGCAAGCCCCACCCCGATGGCGCAATAGAGACAAACGAGGGGCAATCGCAGTAAACCATTCAAAAACAGCGCCTTTTTACCAACCTCCTCGCTTGATGCAGTCAACAGCCGCTGCGCCTGACTCTGGTCTAGGCCGTAGTACGCCACATACAGGAATAACCCACCAAAGAGCATGGGCCAAAACGCAAAATCCTTGCCGTCTCCTAAGCCGTGGCTTGCGAAATCGATGATGACCACGCGCTCAGGCTCCGAGCTGGCCAGCGCCTCAAAAGGATGGGCATCCCCTCCCCACATCGTGGCAAAGACCCAAATGAGCACAGTGACCAGAACCGTCATTTGGAGGACGTCTGAAAATATGACGCCGTTGATTCCACCAAAATAATCGTAAACCACCGTCACCAAGCCAAAAATGAGGACCGATTGGAAAAACGTCAATCCAGTAATCAGCGCGATAATCGATGCAACCCCGTAGATCGTCACCGCTGCGGCGAGCACTCGTGCGATCTGGAAGATACCGCTTAGCCAGACCCGCGTTGCTCGGTCGAACCGATGCTCTAGGAACTCATAAATAGAGAAACCACCGGCTCGGTACAACGCAGGAAACACCAGTGTGATGAGCACAATCATGGCCAAAGGGACTGCAAGCTCGTACTGCAACCAGATCAACCCTCCCCCGACAACAAACGCTACAAAGGCCGGGGCGCCTAAAATGCTGTTGGTTGAGCATTGAGTTGCCAGTATCGATAGTGCGATGGACCAAGGTCCACGAGCCCTCGCCCCCAAAAAATAGTCTTCTGCGCTCTCTTGCGACCGAGATAACCACCAACCAAATCCGATCAAACCCGTGAGATAGACTCCAATTACCCACCAGTCTAGTGCGCTAAGCCCGGTCATCTTATGTCTGCTCGGCGCAATGGTTCCAATTCGTGATCCAGCAGCTCTGATAGGGTGCGAGTAATAAAGATTTCGAATAAGCATCAATGGGCTCGTCGCTAAGCAAGTCAATCCAGCGCTCACCATCGATCAGGTTGAGACTATTTTGGGGGACGTCGATCGGACTCCCCGATAAGTTGTGAAGGCAGAAAATACTCTGCTCTCGGTTCCTGCTTTGCCGCCAAAAAGCAAACACAGGGTCACCCAAATGCAGCGTGAACTGAGTCGCATTCGGGTGAAAGGCAGGCTGCCTTCGCCTAATCGCCATCAGCGACTTGAAATCGTCTAAGAACTGAGCCGCCTCTGACTCCGCCTCTAGATGCGCATTGGCTTCCTCTTCGGTCCACGCCGGCCGATTGATGGCACGATTGTGAGCGGTTGCCTCAACGCGGTGTGTGGCGTTCTCCGTAGAGAAGAGACTGGGAAAATACACTGCTGGTACGCCCTCAAGCCCAAACATAATGGCGTGGGCCAACAGAAACTTTTTGCGCTGTAACGATCGACACCCACTCTCATCGGCGCACGCTGAATAAAGACTGATGTTCAGTTCATAGGGCACGAGCCGCCCATCCAACTCTCGACTTGAAATGAGCCCTCCGCGGGTCTTCATCGTTGTCACCAATGCTTCGAGCTCTGCTTCTGGGAGAATGCCCTCAGCCGGACGCAGCCCAATACCATCATGGGACGTCACGAAGTTGAGATAAGCCGTGCCGTCTTGAGCAGGAGGCATGCTCATCATCCATTGATTCAAATAAGTGGCTCGCCCGAATGTGAGCGCATGGAGAACGAGCGGTGGCAACGTAAAGTTATAAATCCAATGCGCCTCGTTCGCATTTCCGAAGTAAGAGAGGTTCTCTCGATTTGGTAGGTTCGTCTCTGTGATCAAAATCGCCTCTGGCGCCCGCCTTTCCACCAAAGTGCGCAACAAGCGAATGATTTCATGAGTCTCTGGAAGGTTAACGCAGCTCGTACCAATCACCTTCCAAATGTAGGCAACTGCGTCCAAACGAAAAATTGATATGCCTTGGTCCAGATAAAAGGCAATGATGCCCACCATCTCTAGCAATGTTTCTGGGTTCGCATAATTAAGGTCGACCTGATCATGGCTGAAGGTACACCACACGAATTTCTCCCCGGCTAGAGTCCGAACCGGTTTGGCAAGCGGCGATGATCTAGGCCTCACCACCTGCGACACGTCCATGATGTCGTCCATTTCAATGAAATAACCCGCACCAGGGGGTTGATTGTCCGCGTACTGCAGAAACCATTGACTCCTAGCAGAGCAATGATTCATCACCAAGTCACCCATCAGCCGGTACTGTTTGGAAAAACGCGTGATATCCTCCCACCCGCCCAGACTTTCATTGACTTGTCGGTAATTGATGACCGAGAACCCGTCATCAGAGCTGTAGGGGAAAAATGGCAGCAAATGCACCATGGAAAACAAGCCTTCTGTTCTCCCATGAAGCACCCTTGCTAGCGTCGCAAGGGGCGCCTCATTTGGTGCAGTGCAGCTGTTGCCATAGCAAATGACGACGGCATCTCGCTCGGTCCATAAGTTGGTGTGGGTTGGCGCGCTGTGAATTTTCCCGCCATAGTCCATGGCGCTAATGAATCGCTTCGCTAACGCGTGGGTGTTCTCATCAGGATAGATTCGCTCTAAATGCTCAACAACCCGCTCTGTTAATTCAGATAACGGGTCAAGCTGCACGTGCCGCCCCGTGATCGCGCTGATCAAGAGCGACTGCCTCTTGAAGCTGATGGAGGATGTCTGGCACCGCGCTCATGACCCGCGTCCAATGGGGGACAAAAGGCTGATCCAGCGGCCTCGTCAAGAATGAGTCACCTGCTTTAATGAGGTTCTCTGCAAAGAGCTCTACGATCTGCTCCTCAGAATGGAGGTCGAGCCGCAGGCCATTCATTTCAGCGTCGCATCGGTAACTGTCGATTAGGTCGAGAGCAACTCGAAGATACGTCGCTTTGATCGTCCGAAATCCTTCCTGACTGAAGGTCACGCCATCGGTCGCCAGCTTTCTAAACAGCGCTTTGGAAATATCGATCGACATCCGCGACAAGCCGCCCTGATCGTTATCTTTGGACACCTGCTGATGTTTGTGGTCGTAAATGTCGGCAATCTCTACCTGACAAATTCTGCGCGTCGAATAGTTACGGAGCATCTCAACCAACACACCGACTTCAAGGCCCCAATCGCTCGGGATTCGGAGCCCTTTCATTGCGTCACGGCGCATCGAAAACTCGCCTGCCAACGGATATCGGAAGCTATCGAGGAAATTCAGATATTCATGATGCTGTGAATCAAGACTGTGCTTTAACGCTCGCACCAGCGGCGTTACCAATAGCCGGGAAACCCTGCCCCCTAGACCGCTACTGCCAACCCTCGCGTAAAACCCTTTGCTGAACTGAAACCGAAAGCTTGGGTTCGCAACTGGATAGATGAGCTTGGCGAGCATACTCCGGTCATAGGTTTTGATGTCGCAATCGTGGAGCGCCACCGCTTCGATGTCCGGGTTAGCCAACGTGTAACCCATGCAGTACCAGACGTTCCTTCCTTTACCGAGTTCTGTGGGGGCCACACCCGCGGCTTTCAATTGCTCATGGATCGCCGATAGCCTTGGCCCGTCGTTCCAGAGGACATTCACCTTTTGCGGCAATTGCCCAAAAAAAGACAGCGCGTGTCGGTATTGCGTCTCTGTCGCGCGGTCTAGGCCAATCGTAATGGTATCTAGATACTTAACCTTCTTTAATTCATCGACGATGTGGTGAAGCGCCGGCTGCTCAAGCTCACTGTAAAGAGAGGGCAATATGAGTGCCATGGGTCTCGCCGCAGAGAACGCCTCCAATTCAAGTTCAATCTCCTCTACCGATCGGTGAGTGATGTTATGAAGCGTTGTCACCGCCCCATGCTGAAAGCTATCTGCCATGTTCTTTGGTATCCAAAATAGATGGGGTGGGCGCGCTGCTACTAACCTCATCGGCTGACCAGTTCCCTTTTGCACGAAGGGCCTTAAACTTCTCATGCAACGCAGGAGCGTCAACGAGCGGGCTCGCTCGGTTCAATGTCGCGAGCGCTGCCTCGACGCCAGCAATCCAGCCGAGTGGCGCTTCCGAATCGGTTTTAATCACCTTTTCCGCTTGAGGCATGAGGTGGTGGCATCCTTCTCTTCGAACGACAACGGCCACATCGCAAGCTTCTAACATTCGCTGGTCATTGGGCGCGTCACCGAGACCGATCAACTTCACCGAGCCGTCGGCTGCCCGCTTGTAAGCGGCTGCGACGAGTTCAAGCGCGGTCGCTTTGTCGTGCCTGCCTTGGAGGGTTTTAAACCGCCCGCCCACTTCGAAGCGGTAACCGAAGTCAAATGCTTTCGTTTCGAGCGATGCGTATTGCGCAGAGTCAAGCACCATGGGCAGTGAGTATTGTCGATCCCTCGCGTCTTCAAGCGATGCCTCGTCTAGTCCGGTAATGCGAGTCAGCGCTTCACTGTCTCCCGAGACGATATCGATCGCCTCGGGACAATAGGCATACTTGAACGCCAAGAGATGACTGAGTTCTGTTCCGAGGGTGATGATTCTCTCCCCGCCGGCTAGTTGCTCGCTCGAATGTTTGGAAAAATCGAATCGTTCGTCATCTTCCCGGAATACAATCGCGGCGCCATTCTCCGCAATAAAAGGCGCATCGAGCGAGAGTGCTTCTTGCAAATGCACACACTCGCGAATCGTTTTACTCGAATTGAATACAATAGGGATGTTTGTTTGTGACAACGCTTGGACTTGCACACTGATCCCGGTCATATCGTATTGTTCATGACCCAAGAGTGAGCCGTCGAGATCGGTGCTGATCAAAATGCGGGTCTGCCCCGACGATGAGATCGTTGTGGTATTCAAAGCGTCGCCCCAAAATCGGTCGTGGTCGCCAATTTTGGTGCAAGGCTTCGTTCCTTTAATGGGCCGCAGCGCCTGCCACAGCCAACGTAACAAAATGGGGAAGTGTTGGTATTGCCAGGTTCTTTTTCTGCTCGATGGGGTTGCCATGGACTCTTCAACAACTGATTCATTCATCGACCTCCTTGTCTGATGCGCTTAAACCGTTACAACTGCTAAACGGGCGGCCATGGTAGTGATTTTCGGGACCTAAACTTTCCACGCTACGCCTTACCTTGTCTCGCGCCACTCAACCCTCTACCGAGAGCCTTGAGCGGCTACTGCCTAATCCTCTTTTCCCTCCTTTTTCCCTACGTCTCTACCAGCAAATTCCGGGCCTATTTCCATGAATTGAAGAAATTCATGCGTGAGCACTGCAGGTGTAAGCAAGTGGCGGTGGACTGAGAGTAATCGATGGCCTAAGGAAGTAATCGCTGCCGATACAATAGACGACAGCTCTGCAGGTTTAACTAAAACCCTTTAGGCTCGGCGAGCAAGAGTCGCGGGCTCAGCCTGATCGAGCCACAAGGCGGCAACAAGAAGGATAATCAATACAACAATGCAAGCGTAAACCGCCGCGTGGTAGGCGCCAAAGATATCCAGCGCCAGGCTAAATGCGGCTGGACCTATTGCGCTTGCAAAAACCGTTACCGAGGTATTAAAGCCACTCACCTCACCCAGATGATTGGGGCCAAAAAAACGGATAAACGCAAGATTCGAAATGACACCCCATAATCCGCCGCCGGCGCCAAAGCCGGCGGCGAGCATCCAGTAACCCCAGGGGCGCTCTAGATTCAGGAGGCCAACTGCTCCTAAGGTAAAGGCCATCAACATAAAGAGCAGGAAGGGTTTCAGCGGGTATCGGTCCACGATACTACTTGCCAGTAGATTGACGGTGGTGGAGAACACCGCGGCGGGCAAAAAGTAACCAAACGCTTCACTCGCATCGCGACCGGCCTCGGAAAATATCGACACCACGTGGAAGGTCAGCGCGGTGCCAAAGAGTGCATGAATGGCGAGCGAGCTTGTATACAGCCACAGGACAGGCGACCGCCTAGCTTCTTGCAGTGTTTTACTGGGCGCCTCCTGCGGCGTAGCGACGGCGTCAGAGTCATCGCCATCGGCGACAAGCCCAACACTGGCGGGTGAATCACGCAAAAAAAGATAAGTCAGTACTGGAAAGATTAAACCGACAATAGCGGCAAGCACCCAAAGCGCCTCACGCCAGCCAAATACAACGATCAACCAAGCAAGCAATAACGGCGCAAGCGAGAAACCAATAGAAACGAAGACCCCTCGTACACCCGCCACTAGCCCGCGACGACGAACAAACCAGGGCATCAGTACGTTTCGAGAGCAGCTGGTCAGCACGCCTTGCCCGAAAAACCGCACCCCAAAATAGCCGATGAAAATCAATGCAAACGGCGCAAAGCCAGTGCCCAACAAGTACGCCAATTGGTCGGTAACGCTGATGAACACCACCATCGCGCCGAGCGCAATGCTTGATGCCGTCACCATGAGACGGCCGCCAAACCGATCAAACCATCGCCCGGCCGTTGTCAGAAAGAACGACGACGAAACCGTTCCAAACAGATAGGCCAGAGAGAGCTCGGTTCGAGTCAGTCCAAAGGCCTTAATGAACGGGTCTGTAAAAACGGCCATACCCATGGTCTGCCCGGGCACACTCATGAGAAACCCAAGAGTCGACAAAAGCCAAATCACCCAGCCGTAAAAGAAAGGCGTCCTCGCAGGGTTAAATGGGACTTTAGGATGGAAAAGTCGAATCGACATAAAAAGACTACGAAGCCCAACTCGTCATTAAGGCGCTGGATATCTCAAGGGATACTCACCCGCCTACGAGATTGTATGGCAAGAGGCTCAAAGTCTTCTCTATGCAACAGGAACCCGCTAAACATGCTCGAAACTTTATAGGAATCCGCATTTCCGAGATTCAAAGTCTGTGGGTCGCGTTAATTGAAATCGACCGCCTCACCTCTGGCCCTCGAAATGGATAGACAAGATGCAGAAGTGTAGCGGGAAAAATATAGAACATGCCCACTTTAGGTACCGTGCGGATAGTAGCGTTTTGGTCCTGGCCCACGGATTGATACACCCATTCGATAGCACCATCAATTTTTGCTTTACCAGGAATTTCCCTCTCCTGCATGTTCTTTGGCACCTCCAGATAGAGAACGCTGGATAGGGTTGACTGCGAGTGATTGTGGACGGGATTGTATTCATGAGCCATTTGGTTAACCAGCCAAGCGGCCTCTAATTGGACATAGACCGGATTGTGGTACTCGGGGCCTTGTTGAAATTGAGCAACTGATCTTTTGTATTCGTTATGGCCATCACAGTAAGTGGAGGCCAACACATACTCCGCGAACATGCTATGCAGATAATCAAAGACCCCGTACTCCCGCAACAACGCCAGCGGGATTTCAGGTTCTTCGTGGATTTGTCCAACTAGGTACTCGCCATAGGATTGGCGGTTGTGATTCTCCATCAGCGCGTCAGCCATTGAAATCAGCTGCGAAAGAATATCGCTCGGAATGCGCGTCTCGAGAATATTCGGACCAAACGGTTTGACCATCGTGAAGTCGTGAGCGCCATGATCGAAGTGCTTTGATAAACCTGGCAGTTGAGACTCGTCTGTCATGATGGGTAACCCCTAATTAGCGATCGGCGAATAGAGCGTATCAAATGTGTTGTTAGTCTTTCTGTTCCAATTCGACAACGGCACATAGTCCAGAGCATAGTCAAATATAGTGTCAGCGGCCCTAATTGACTACGCCATCCAAGGCATAGACTCCTTCAACATGTCGACATGGACTTGCTGAAGTTTAAAGGTACATCCAACGCAGCAGGAGGGCTCTAACCAAAAGATGGATCGTAGATGCCTTGGTTTGCTTGCAAGCCTCACACAAGCAAACCAGAGCCTGGACGCACAAACTGAAATACCACTGTCCTTATCTGCCGTAATACCAGGGCACTGACGGACACGAAGCCACCAAGGAACCAAAGGACATCGTCAGCGCAACAGTGTGAGAAGTGATCTGTCGATTCAGGTCGCAAGTGCAAGTAGGATTGCGTCAACAAACTAACGGGTCCACAGAAACACAATTCAGACGGGCCATAGATCAATAATCGAATTCTACTGGGTATGACGTCTACGCTGGCGCAAGTCGGCGATGCGGTTTTTAAAAGCAGTGTAAGGCAGAGAAAAATGGTCGGGACGGCAGGATTTGAACCTACGACCACCACACCCCCAGTGTGGTGCGCTACCAGACTGCGCTACGCCCCGAGATCGCGCATTCTATCAACAACACCGCGATTCGGCTACGCGTATCGTCATCATCACTGCTTTGATCAAGGGTGAATATCGCTTAAGTCCTTGGCTCGGTCAATCCGAGTTCAAGCCTTTCGCCACAGCGCATCGACAGGCAAGCAAGAGGCCCTAATTGGGCGTTCATTGCCTGATTAAAACTAGAGGATGGCAACTGAGAACTGCGGCCCATCAACTTTTTTTAGCAGCAATCAGCAGCCGTTAGCTATCTTCGGAGATGGCCAGACGAGTAGATGTAGTAAGGAAAATTGAGGATCAGATCGCTGCTCAGAACACAGGAATCTAGCAATAGTGTTGAAGTGCTTGAGCCAACGCTTGCGTGTCCGAACCAGCTTACCCTGGTTTGGAGCTAATGCTATTTCAAGTCTTCCAAGAGCCCTTCTAATTCATTGATCATTTGCCGGATCAACTGCTTGGATTGAGTTCGATCTTCTTTTTGCACCTCGCCCGAGAGCCTGGCCCTTGCCCCCGTAATGGTAAAGCCCTGCTCGTAAAGGAGTTCTCGAATCTGACGAATCATCAACACGTCTTGGCGCTGATAGTAACGGCGATTACCGCGGCGCTTTACAGGTGACAGTTGGGGAAATTCCTGCTCCCAATACCGAAGCACGTGTGCTTTGACCAAGCACAACTCGCTCACCTCACCAATCGTAAAGTATCGTTTACCCGGAATGGGCGGCAACTCACTCGCTGTCTGCGTGTCCTGCATAGGTCTCGACCCGAGCCTTGAGTTTTTGCCCTGGCTTAAAGGTCACGACCCGCCGGGCAGATATGGGAATGTCTTGGCCTGTTTTGGGGTTCCTACCCGGCCTAGACCGCTTGTCACGCAAATCGAAATTCCCAAACCCAGAAAGCTTCACCTGCTCATTATTTTCGAGCGATTGTCGAATTTCCTCAAAGAACGCCTCGACGATTTCCTTGGCTTCGCGCTTGTTGAGGCCTAAATCCTCAAACAATTGCTCTGCCATTTCTGCTTTCGTCAATGCGGTCATTTGGGATCTATCTCAGCTGGGCTTGGTAGGTTTGCTCTAGCTTGGTGACGATATTCGCCATCGCTTCGGCAACCTCTTCGTCTTTTAGAGTGCGCGATGGCTCTTGGAAGGTCAAGCCTAAGCCGACACTTTTTCTTTGATTATCAATCCCTTTGCCCTGATACACGTCAAAAATTCGAACCTTGGTGAGCGCCTCACCACCCGCTTCATGAACCGTCTGCCTAAGTTCTG
>Ga0255759_10004271_pt1 | contig 12390 bp, 1 predicted proteins | sample 101ome_20_FD_179959 | JGI IMG/M metagenome (GOLD analysis project Ga0255759, IMG submission 179959) | Coastal salt marsh microbial communities from the Groves Creek Marsh, Skidaway Island, Georgia - 101404AT metaG (version 2) | ecosystem: Environmental > Aquatic > Marine > Intertidal zone > Salt...
ATTTCGTATTCTTTAATTAAAGCCATTTTATAGTTTCTCCATTAATGTATTCACAAGTTTCTTTAATTCATCAATTTGTTCTTGTTGGTTATTTATAATCTCTTGTTGGTCTTTGTGAGCCTCGACAAGTAGACCGACCATCTTAGGATAATCAAGTGCATATTCATCAAGCTCTTCGGCATATGATACAACCTCAGGTACAATTTCTTGGACCTCCTGAGCAATCATACCTAATTGTCTGCCTTTATATAGGTCGTCACGTTCGTCAACTAAATCTTCTTTTCTCTCATAATATACACCACGTAATTGTAATACTTTATCAAGAGCATTATCAATTGTGACGATATTCTTTTTCTTACGTCTATCAGAATAAGCAACGATATTACCATTACAGTAAAGCGAACCGTTAACTCTCATACGATAACCGGACACAGTACTTGATGAAGCAACACCAGTACAGTTTCTGCTACGGCTATGATAGAATAACCAACGACCTAAGTCTTCATGATACCAACCACCATTACCTGAGCTATCCCACATTAAGTGCGGGTCATATCCAGCATCAGAGAATGCAATACCTCTCCAACCACTTCTGCTTCCTAAGAAGTTCCAAGAACCATAGTTTGTAGCATTGTTTGGATAGAAGTGAGCACCATTATATCCATCATAGATACCGACACCGCCACCACCAACTTGGAGCCATGTATTTGCAAATGTATAACTTGAAGAACCATTAACCTGGAATCTTACAGTTCCACTATTATAGTCATTAAAGAATCTAATACCACCATACGATGGGTTAGCTGCCATAGATACACCAGTATGATACTGGAATACCATATCCGGATATGGATAACTCCAACTACCAGATTCCTGGAAGCCGTATGAGTATGGTGAACTACTTCTTGTAATACCAGAGTTTCCACCAGCGTATGGTGAGTTAATTCTGTTTACATTTAGCTGATTTAATCTTGAAGTACTATTCGGATCTGAATAATAACCTGTATTATTTCTATCGTAGTAAATTGTAGCCTGAATAGAACCACTTACATAAACTGTTCTTCCAACATACCACTGAAGATATAAGTCGCGACCACCCTGCGAATCAAGGTGAAGATTACCATTAGTTGTTGCAACCGAAGCGTAAGAGCTAGACCAGTGACCATTTGTACCAACAGCAAGATATCTACCCCAAGATGGGTTAGGTCCGTGTAGTGCACCACCTCTAATTCTAAGAGCAGAGTTGCTTGTTGAATTCTGGTCTAGATAATAACCGGTATCATTTCGGTCATAGAAGATAGGAGCACGCATTGAAGATGTAGATTCAGCATTACCATTTGAATGTAATCTGTGTCTCCAGTTTCCAGAGTTTCCTGTTCGGTTTCCTGAAGAAACATAGATACCACTTGAGAATCTTAATGCAGCGTATCCGTCATTATTATCAACAATATCACCATCGTCAGCAAGAATTAAACCAGCACCAGTTCTGTTTCCTCTACTGATATGAATTTCGTCTTGTACGTGTAATCTATAAAGGTTAGATGTTGATGCGAAGTCTCCATAATAACCTGTATTATTAGAGTCGTAATAACGCCCAGCATACATTGAACCGCCATTACCACTATTCTCATCTAATATTGGAATTGTTCTCCAAGTTCTCCAACCACTCCATGAACTTCTAAATCTAAGGTTTGTGATTGGACCACCAACCATCTGCCAACCATATCCACGAGTATTACTACTTCTATAGTGGAAGGCTTGAACACCAACCCAGTGAGATGTACCTGAAGGCTGGTTAGGTGGATTACTCCAAGAATCAATAAAGCCTGAACCCCAAGTTGCAACAGCGTTCATGTCGATACGACCCCAACCCATTGCACCAGTCCAGTAGTTGGTATCTCCTGTTATACGAGGTCTTGCACGATAGTATTCAGCAGAGTTTCTTGTATGGCCAGGCAATGCCATGAAGGCCATTGTTTCTGGTTGAACACCACGGAATCTTGTACTATTATCTGAAGCTCCATTAAAGAAATAAGCTGTATTATTAGTGTCGTAGAAAATTGGAGCTCTAAAACTTGATTCGTTCTGGAAATAACCTAATCTAGTATTTGTATAAGAACCATTCCAATACCATAACCAACTTGAATCATTATTGTGTATACCAAAGTTATTACTGTTTCCAGAACCAGATGACATGATACACCATTTTCTATCAATGCCATATCCAGACCACCCATTTCTACCAGTTCCGTATGTTGAAACATTACCATAAGAGTTGCCTTCTGAATGTGCAGAACGCATACCATATCCATAAGATTGAAAATAGAAACCTGTTGAACCTTGAGCTCTAAACCAATCATTAGCATATACTGCTCTAAATTGAGAAGAACCATTCGGGTCAACATAATAACCCGTATCATTCCTATCGTACATGATAGGTGTGTCAATTCTTGAACTAATAAGTGTTTGACCATTACCACGAATAATCATATTCCAAGCTGATGTAAATCCACCATCAGAGAATTTAATATCCTCACCACCAGATGTAGCAATATGGAGGTGTTGGTCGTTTGTGTCTGTTGCCCGTATATAACCTCTTAAGTTTCCAGCACCTGTATAGAAGTAATGCGGAGCACCACTTTCATTTCGAAGCTGGTCATTTAAGTCAACTCGTCTAAATTGTGATGTGCTATTTGGGTCTGCATAATAACCAGTATTATTTACATCATAAAAAACATCACCACGAACATCTCTATTCGCCCAATATCTTCTTGATTGTTGTAAATCGTGATCTGTGTCAATATAACATGTTGCAGAGGCAAGGTCAAACTGTGTACCAGTAGATGAACCACCAGTCACATAGAAGAACATTGTAGAACTGAATGAACCACCATTACCACAGCGAACTACATATGCGTATTCTTCATATTTTCCAGTACCTACATTGTCAGTTAACCAATATGAATTTGCATTACTACCATAAGCATTCGAAGCAAAATTAAATGATTTACCAGCTGGCATCCTTGCGCGCCATCTACAAACAATTGTTCTATTTCTAGCTGTACCAATCGCAAAGTAGAAACCACCATATCCTGGCGATGTTCCATTTGAACCAGAACTTCTAGTATATCTGTAAACAACTCCACTTTCGTTAGGAGCATCTGATTGGCCAGTAAGTCTTGCTCTTGATAGAGCAGAACCACCAGCATTGTTATAAATGCTTGTACCGTTAGTACCATCTGTAAATTCTTCATCAGCGTAAACTTTTCTACCCTGATTCATTACACGCCAACCTAGGTTTAAATATCCTGAGTCGGTTGAATTACCTAAGCTTGTATCCCAGACTTTATCTTGCCAGATATACAATCTTCTAATTTTTGTATCACCAGTTGGGTCAAGGTAGTATGATGTATCATTACTATCATAATAGATAGGAGCATACATACCATTTGTAATTGTGACATTACCACCAGGAGAAACTGTTAATCTTGGAGTTCCCCAACCACCATTTCTATAACCTCTGTTTTCAACAACAGCAAAGTCGTTATCTGTTCTTTTGAATCCTGTTGTCCATGTAGTTCCAGTTTGTCCAGATGAGTAAAGAATTGCAGGTTTATCAGTACCTGAAACACCACCAACGCGAACCTCTGCAACGACACCCCAGGAATGATTACCATATTGGTTCTCAAATATTGCAGTTTTGTAGTTTCCGGGAGCAGAACCAGTTCTTGTGACTCTTAATACAGCATCAGCCTGACTTCTTTCTATTGTGACATCTGCAAATCTAGATGTACTTGCAAAGTTTCCATAATAATTCGTATCATTACTATCATAGAAAATTGGTGAACGCATTTGATTAGGAGCAAGAGCATATCCACTTTCAGTTTCAAATTGCTTGACATTATGTGCGTATAATTCTACTGTGTGGTTATTTGAATTACCACTTGAATTATTAGCAATAATTAATGGATAAGCACCATTTGAACCACCGCGTAATTCAATACCACCATAAACATTCCAACGAATACCATCACGGCCTGAACCTGCACCACCTCGGCCAGCAGGGCCACCATAATAGGTATTCCATAATACGTGATTCTGGTCAGTTCCACCATTGAACCATATACCATTATGGGTATAATTACGCATTAATCTTAAACCGTAGTTTCTTATTTCTACATTATGGAATCTTGAAGATGAATTAGGATTTGTAAAATATCCTGTATCATTAGAATCATAGAAAACTGGAGCACGGAAATCACCACGAGCATAACCAGTTCCAACAACATCTAAATTATATGCAGGATTATCTCTATCACCAACCTGTACACGGCCGGTAAGAGCATTAATTCTTAAATTGGTACCGTAATGTGTTCCTCTAGTACTTGAATAAACAGCAAATCCAAATTCATCACCTTCAGAAGTACCAGCGCCTGGACCAACATTCCATTTACGATAACCAGAACCAGCATCATAGTTAATAGATGCATCTGCTGTTCCGTCATCTTGAGCAATTCTTAATTGTGGCCAAGAACCTTGAATAACAAGTGAACCATTAGAACCTTTTAATCTAGAACCTGTAGCTGGATTGACATAATAGTTTGTATCATTTCTATCATACATGATATTAGGACGAATATCATTCAGATAAGATACACTGTCCATATCCAAGTAGTATGCAGAATTATTTACATCACGGAATACTGAGCCCCAGATATCGTAGTCAGTTCTAATATTACTAAATGCATTAACTCTTTTTAATACAGGAGCAGTAAATTCTCGTAATGCTCCACCAGAGCTATAGTTATAAAGAATTCTTAATCTGACATATCTTACACCGCCACCATCTGAGCCATTATATGGTGTATGAGATGTCGGAATTGTTGTGTGATTTCTAAATGTCTGCCAAGATGTACTTGTGACATTATTTGCACTTACTACAAAGTATGTTGTACCTGTATTACCAGCAATTGGTTTCTTATCTTTATCAAATCTTTCAATACCATAATAAAGTAGACCACCGGAACCTGATATTCTTCTCGCGTGAATTTCACCAAATACTTCTTCACCAGGCTCAACCTCAACATAATCAGAATAGAAGGTTCTATATGCAGATGTTCTTAATACATAAGAAGAACCACCTGGTGCATCCGAAGATTTAACAAATTCTGATGTACTTCCTGTTGTATTATTTTCATTACCTTGCATGACTTTAATAACACGTTTTTCAAAGTACTTGGTACCATCAAATAGTGTTTCGTCAAGATGACCACGAGTATATGTTGGGTTAAGAGATATATTTTCATTACCACCATTGAGGTTATAATTGGAAGCAGATACCTCTCCTTGGAAATATGCATTACCATTATCAAGGTCAATCGAAGCCCTTACGTTGCCATTACCTACGAATACAAATTCATTTGGATTAGATGAACCGAAGTGTGAATAAGCAGCATTATTATTGCCTGCCCAGAAAATACCCCAGTCAGTAGCTGTATTCCAAATCCAATGTGAATAATCTTGAGCTTCTAATAATTTATTATTATCACCATTGGAACCTGTATCAAAACCATCACGATAGATACGACCATTAATTTTAAGAGCTTGAGATGTATTACCAGCTGCCGGATTTAAGAAATAAGATGTATTTTGTGAATCTATAAAGATTGGAGCACGCATTTGATTTCGTGCAAGGAAATATCCACTAGCTGTTGTAGCTTCTTCAATACCATTATAATAAAGTTCTACTTCTGCATTTCGTCTTGCAAGAATTGCCCATTCATTATCAGTGTCATTATAGATACCAGCATTTGATACACCGTCGGCCATAAAGACCCACCAGTCTTCAATCGCATATCCAGACCAACCACCTGTTGCACCACCAGTTTTAACTGAACCATAATTACCTGAAGCCTGGTCCATGTAATATGTTGTATTGTGATTAAAGTAGTATCTTAATGCTTGAACTAAATTCAGCCTTGATGTACTTGCCGGATTGACATAATAACCAGTATTATTAGAATCGTAGAAAATTGGTGAGCGAATCTGATTATTTGCTAAGAAATATCCGTTTTCTGTTCTTGCCTGTTCAACATTATTATACAATAATCGTAAAGACGAACCACGGTCTGCATATAAGAACCAGTGATTATCTACATCGTTGTAAATACCTGTTCGGTTGACATTATCATGCATAAAGACAGAACGACCACCGATTGAAAATCCTTCCCAACCATTTCTTCCACCGCCATCAACTGCAAGAGAGCCATAGGTACCAGTCGGTTCCCTTAATACAACTGCATTACCATCAAGCTTGATTGTGTTTAATCTGGATTCACTAGCTGGGTCGGCGAACCATGCAGTATTATTTGAATCGTAGAATATTGGAGCTCTTGAAGAAGTTAACGATTGAGTATCACCTAAGTAATTTACCCAGAAAGTATCTCTTAATGAACCAGCACCAGCACCACCTGTACCTATTGATGTTTGGACAATAAAGTTTCCTGAACCTTCTTTATCTAGGTTATCTGCACTTCCTGAATTATATCCTGCTCGTCCACCAATACGAACTTGAGGAGTAAAGTTTGCATTACTATCTGTAAAGTTCCAAGATATCCAAGATTCAGGAGCATCAATATCTCCTGTGCCATTTCCGTTATTAATATTAAGTGCGCTATAATCATTTATAGGAGCAGCATTGTTTGTAAGATTTAATATATTAAATACTGATGTACTTGCTGGGTCAGCATAAAAATTATTATCGCCTCTATCGTAATAACGATTAAAGTAAGCATTATCACCAGTGACATTTCCTGAGAAAGTACCATTATTTGCGTATAATGCATTCCAACGATGTGTAGTTAAACCTAGAGAACCAGTATTGTCAACCTGAGGAATAACATTACCACCTGCAACCGTACCGCCTTGAGCTGTTCCAAATACGTGGTGAGTGACTGGTTCGGAAGATGTGTATAACCAGGCCGCGTTTGAACCAGCTGTGACTGCACCATCAGAATGATAGAATAAAATTTGGCCTTCTTGTGACCAAGTACCTTCGCCACCATTATTATCAGTGACTAATAATCCTACACCGCCACCATTACTTTGTTTTTGTAATTCAATACCCGAACCATAAACCTCAAGTTTTTGTCTTACTCTAAATCTTGAATTATTGACATTGACACGTTCATTACCATTTGTTGCTAATCGTATCTGGTCTGCAGCAGGGAAACCAACATATGTATTGGTATCACCACGATGTCTTACATAATCGTCTATATCGACTGTATTTAATTGTGAGTCGCCATCTGGGTCAAGGTAATAAGCTGTATTCTGATATGCATAATATCTGTTAAGATGAGCATCGCCAGTTGAGTAAATTGTTTTATTGTTTCTGACACGGAGGTATGTACCATCGGTCATATACCAACCGCCACCCCAACCAAATCCTAGTTCTTCGTCTTTAAGGAATGATGCAGTACCACGTCCAAATACAATGGCATCATCATTACTTGCTAATTGAATTGAACCACCAACGTGTAATTTATTATTTGTAATTGAACCAACGAGTGGTGTATTATCCATTGTGGTATATGTCGGCGCAGTAGAATTGTTAACCATAACATTTGCACTGTCGTCAACAATTAATGCTTCACCATAAGACGATGTCCAGAATCCCCAGTTGGTATTTGTATGTAATACCTGATATATGTTTCCTGAGCTATCACCTTTAATAGAACCACCAGCAACGCCGTCATGGTAGAAGTGAATATATCTTTGTCCATTACCTGTTGGGTTTGAAGATGAATCAATAAGATTTAAATATTGTAAAGCATAACCACCAGCAACATTACCACTGATTGCCATTGAAGGATTACTTGTACTTCCATTTGCGTCACCATAACCCATTAAGGCAATACCACCATTGCCAGAGTTATCAGCCCATCTTGAATAATTTGCAATATTTTCTATTCTGATACCAGCTGCAAGTGTAGCTGATAAAGTGCCATCAGCTGGATTTACATAATAATTGGTATTATTTCTATCAACAAATCTATTTGCTTGTACATCGCCTTGTACAATAACATTATGAGTAAATGTTGAGTTCGCATCGGTGATATTTAATCTTTCAGCACCGCCAGTTTGGAATGTAATACTATCATTAGCATCAAATCCCATAAAGGTATTTGTATCGCCACGATGGCGAATATAATCGTTAATATCAATACGATTTAATTGAGATGTTGAATTCGGATCTAGATAAAAATTGGTGTCATTACTATCATAGTAAATAGGTGAACGCATCTGATTTGTGGCCAATACATAAGTATTGTTAATCAGTAATCGTTGAGCTCCACCAGTTTGAACTTCGACACTGTCAGCAGCATTAAAATGAATTAATGTATTTGTATCACCATCATGGATAATCTCACCAACAAGTGAAATATCATTAATTCTTGAAGTACTTGCAAAGTCTCCATAATATGTTGCGTTTTGTGAATCGTAATATCTTGAAGCAAATAAATTAGGGAAAATACCATCAACTGTTGCTGTAATATTTGTGCCATTAATTTCTAATCGTTCAGTACCAGCTGTATTAAATACGATATTATCATTAGTATCAAAACCAAGGTATGTGTCTGTATCGCCTCGGTGTCTTACATAATCATCAATGTCTACGGTATTAAACTGAGAATCGCCTGCTGGGTCAGCAAAATAATTATTATTATCTGCGTCTACAAATCTTGGAGCAGTGACATCACCTGTAAATGTACCAGTACCACCTGAAACATCACCACCAGCTGATATATCACCTGAAGCTGTAAGGTCATCAACAAAGACTCCACTATTATTTGCTGTAAGTCTTGTTGCTCCGCCTGTGTTTAATTTAATTGTGTCTGTTGTAAAGTTAACTTTGGTATCAGTATCACCATTGTGTACAATATCATCATTAACATATACATCTGGAGCATAGAAATCTACTGTTGCTGTTATTTCTGTATCAGCAATACCTAATCTCTCAGCACCACCAGTTTGTAGGCTTATTTCATTTGTAGCAAAAGAAAGTTTTGTGTCTGTATCGCCATTATGATATAAGTCATCATCAAGACCAATCGAATGTAATTGTGAGAAATCTGCTGGATTTAAGAAATATGATGCGTTATCTACATCAATAAATCTTTGACCTTGAACATCGCCCTGTAATGCAGCAATATTACCTTGTGAAGCTACAATATTTCCTTGAAGAGCTGTAATATTACCAGTATCAGCTCTTAAGTCAACACTCGCAATAACATTTCTATCAGCATCAACATCTTGTCCTGCTCTAACATCATTATCTACAATCCAATTACTATTTGTATCTGATTTTGCTGCATAGTTAAATGTAGCATCTAGGAATCCAATTTCACCATTTTCTGAATATATGCGTCTGTCTTGTCCTGCACCATCAAATACAAGTTCTGCTCCACCAACATTATCCCCAAGAATAAGACTACCAAGGATTGTGATATTACCATTTGCTGTATCGTCAACATCAGATCTTAAGAATTGTTCGCCGTGTAAACCATCGACTGTATCAGCATCAAATCCATTACCTGGACCTTCATCAGCTGTTGTGATAATACGACCTAAATTAGTTCCAGCAGAATTTAATCTAAACCAATCATTCGTTTCGTCCCAAAGAACGCCAGAATTTGCAGATGAACCTCTATTGACTTCCCAACCAGCATCTTGTGTTGGAGCACCAGAATGGTTTGCATTTAATGTGATAATATTATCGGATAAAAGAATTGTTTCTGTATCTACATAAGTTGTATTACCAGATACAGTTAAATCGCCATCAACTTGAACATTTTGGTTGACAGTCAGATCTTGTTGTATTATAATATTACCAGCAGCAGTATCATCAACATCAGATCTTAAAAATTGACTTGCCTCTAATCCATCAACCGTATCAGCATCAAGACCATTTCCTGGTCCTTCATCAGCTGTGGTAAGGATTCTATTACCTTCGATTGTTGTGGTAGCAAGGCCGGTAAAATCATTACCAGTTGATTTAATATCTAATCTAGGTGAGCCATTATACGATATTCTAATACCAGCAGTATTATCATAAAAAGTAATACTATTATCTTGGCCACTATTGCCTAGTTTATAATCACCTTGGCCGGAATTAATAATCTGGAGAGAGTCAGAATCGCCACGAAAAGTCGCAATAACAGAGTTTTGTAGGTATCCGCCGGAGTTAATAACATCGAGAGAAGGACTCGCAGCAGTAGATTGAGTGATTTCTACTTCACCTGAAAGTTTTGTAGTACCAGTGACTTGTAATTTTTCGCCAGTATCAGTATTACTACCGATAACGGCGTTTTGTGGAGTCAAGAGACCATTCTTGACTATAAATTTTTTATCATTGGCCATTCGGTTCACTCTCCCCAGATTGGCTAGTTAAATTGTAAAATGTCATTGTTATTTATCTAATCTATAATTAATGTCGCTGCAATTTTAAATGTAGTTGACGCATTACTTGCAGGAGCAACAGATAATGAAACAGTTCCACCAGAATAACTTACATCGTAGGTTCCTAGTGTACCATTTGTTGTAATCTGTCCAAATTCGGTAGCACTCGCTGTTGTTCCATCATGGATAACAAGAAGCTTTGATATATGTCTATCAGAACCAGAGGTTGCAGTGATTATAATTTCTGCACTATTATATATGGTTCCATCAAAGCTGTAAATATCAGTACTGAAAAATGTTGCTAATGTAGATGAAGCTGTTTGATATGCTGCATGGTCTTGACTGATTGTAGCCTGAACCTCAAGATTACCAGTCATTATATCGCCATCAACATTTACATATCTAGCATCTGCAACCGGAATTGTAAGAATTGGTAAATTTTGAGTTGTCACTGCAGTGACATGACCAAATGTATCAAATTCCATCGATGCAATAACTTCAGCGTTTGCTGCATCTAATGTTCCAGTATTTGCTACACTACTTGTATCGGCGTGACTAATTGTGACATTGGCAGATAAAGGACCACCACCAGTTAATCCATCACCAGCAATTATCTGTGTTGTTTGGAAAGCAAATCTACCATCACTTTCTGTTTCAGTAAAATATCTGTTATCTAATTGACCAGCATCTAATTCTGTTTCTGTGTAATATCTATTGTCGAGCTGACCTGCGTCTAATTCTGTTTCTGTATAATATCTATCATCAAAATCTACTTGTGTTAAACTTGTGACATGACCGTAGGTATCTAATACCACATCTTGTATTACATCTCCACCAGAACCTAATACTGATGGTTGTGAACTTGTATCGGCGTGTTCAAATTGTATTGATGTATTACCAAATTGGTTAAGTGTAAATGAACCAGAACCAATTAAGCCATTATTTGCTGTGAGGAAAATTGTATCATCACTTACGCCACCCGAAGCTGTATTTGCAGCCTGGTTTAAAATATCCTGAGCATGTAAACCATCTAATAAGTCAGCATCAAGTCCTGAGGTAGCACCATCAACTGTTTTAATTAATGTTAATATTTCATTTGCATCTTGGTCAGCTGTAGCACCAGCCTCTATACCATCAAGTTTTGCACCATCAACAGATAAATCTCTTCCATCAACTGTGCCAGATATTGCGACATTACCATTTACAATAATATCTGAGAATGTATCTATAACTGTATTGAATACACTACCATCACCTGTCTCAATAGAGAATGTATTGTTTGCGTTATACCAATTTGTTGCGTCAACACCAGCTACAGCTGTATTACCAGCGTTGGTGATACGACCATCTTCGTCAATGGTAATAACAGGGATTTGAGATGAAGTTCCGTATGTCCCAGGTGTGACTGTGGTATTTGCAAGTTCAGTTTGTATTGTAAATATGCCAGTATTACTTGTGACTGAACCAGTGACTTTACCTTGTAGGTTAATGGTTAAATCTTCTTCAATTCTATCAAGCTTATTAATTTTTGCCAGATAAATTGTACCATCACCAGTTGTAAGATTAATTGTATTATTTGCATCGACAAAGAAGAAATCATCAACACCAGCAACACTTGCTGTATTTGCAGTTGTTAATCTACCATCTTCATCAACTGTGAAAACTGGAATTGCAGTAGACGAACCATAGACACCAGCTGTGACACCAGTATTTGCCAATTCGGTGGCAAGTGTCATTACGCCTGTATTACTTGAAGCTGTTCCTGTGACTTTGCCTGTTAAAGTAAGGTCTAATCCATCTTCTAATAAATCAAGTTTTGCACCATCGGCAGCAATATCACGACCATCAATTAAACCTGATACGATAATATTATTTGCTGTAAGGTCATTTACAGTAATATCTGAGAATGTATCAATAACAGTATTAAAG
>Ga0255759_10004272_pt1 | contig 12390 bp, 16 predicted proteins | sample 101ome_20_FD_179959 | JGI IMG/M metagenome (GOLD analysis project Ga0255759, IMG submission 179959) | Coastal salt marsh microbial communities from the Groves Creek Marsh, Skidaway Island, Georgia - 101404AT metaG (version 2) | ecosystem: Environmental > Aquatic > Marine > Intertidal zone >...
CATAACAGGAGAATCTCTTAGCATTAACCACCTTGTGAATCCTTACTTTGATATAACGCTCCGTGTTAATGAAAATTCATCTCCTGTTTACTTCTATGTAGCTTGTGGCGATCAATGCCAAGCCACGGTAGATTTAGGTGAATTTTCAGGAAACTGGGAAAATAAAGTGATACCCCTATCATGTCTTGAGAATCAAGGTTTTGACAGTTCTCTATTGTCAATTCGAGGCATGTTTTTAACGTCAGGCGATGCAGAAATTGAGGTGCATGAAATTTCTCTAAACTCAGAATTTAACGGTAGAAATACCATTCAGTATTGTCGTTAATTTCGTTTTTCCTAGCGTTAAGATTTTATTTTCTCTAAGATTATGAGTATGAATAAATTTATCTTTTTTATATTACTTTTCGGTTTTTCTTTCGGAGTGTACTCGCAGGAGGAAAGCCCTGAAGAACTATTGCCGGTCATTACGGTAGGCGCGAATTTTTGGTCGAGTGGCGGTAATCATTTTTTAGAACATTGTGCCGCAGTCGCTTGCGGAGGCGAGTCTTGGGAGGAGAGCGGCTATACCATTCAAGGTGGCGACCCCACATCGAGACTTAACTATGATGGTTATGATTTTTCTTCCGTTGAGGGGAATGTTGAAATACAAACAGGCAATCTATTTATCAATGGTTATATCTCAAGTGCTAGCTCTGATGGAGGCACGCTGCGTGATCAGGACTGGTATAACATCGAGGGGTATAATTCATTTTATGAAATTAGCGATACCTCGAGCGATCTAAAGGGAAATAAGCGTAGCTTCACTTTTGCCTCTATCGGATATGACTTTAATTTTGGACAAATTTCTGCCGGTCCCTTTTTAGGCATGATTAATTATAAAGAGACATTACATGCATATGGTCTTGAGGAGCTTGATTCAGACTACCTAAGAGACGCTGGTTTAATGCCAGGACCAATTGAGGGCATCGATCCTAATGAAAAAGTAATCAGTAATACGGCTGAATGGAGCGCTAATATTTTTGGCGCACGTATTAAGCTTGACTTGGATCAAGGAATACAATTCAACGCTTTATTTGGTAGAGGACAGGCCTCTATAGATAATGCGGATAGCCATCTTTTAAGGGATGATTTGGGTCCTAGCCCAAATATCAAAACCACAGGTAACGGTTATGCTTCCATCTTGGATTTGAACCTCTCTTATGAATTCATGGAGAATTTTTTAGTCAAAGCAGGATATCGAAGTTGGGAGTTATCTGATGAGGATGGAACTACTCGTTTTGGACCAGATTTTACTAATGGTTATCCAGAGGAAATCTCTACTGAAAGTAAAGGTATGTATTTTGGCGTCGCCTATCGTATCCCCGTAGCTCAGTAGTAGGCCCAGTTGATATAAAAAATATAACACCAACTAAACAACCAGAGCATTTGGGCAAAAAAACAGGCTGCAGAACCCATATCCTTCACGTACTTAGATAATTCATTAGGACCCTTACTTATTCTATCAATTGTTTTTTCGATTGCGGTATTGAGCATTTCTGTTATTAGAGCAATCGTTCCAATGGTAATTAGATAAACGCCCTGATGCGTTTTAAGCTCCAAGAGAAAAAATAATGGGATTTGTAGAATAAATAGAACTGCTTGAAACCTAAAGGCAGCCTCACTTTTCCAGCAGAAAGCGATGCCATGAAGCGAGTTTATTAGTGCGCGGTAGAGTCTCTTGATTTCAAAAATTATTAGATTCAAATGAACTTTTTAATTTGATAAGAAACAAGCATACCTACTAGCATTGCTGCTACAAAAAGGAGACCGTCTTGAGACAGCACATGAGTAAGTGCCGGACCGGGACAAAGACCATACAAGCCCCAGCCCACACCAAAGATCAATGATCCAGTGATAAGTTTTTGATCAATGGTTTTATTTTGAGGCAAGTCGAAAGAATATCTCAGCATTGGCCTGATCTGTTTCTTAGCTATTTGATACGCTATAGCAGATACAATAAGTGCACCGCCCATGACAAACATAAGATCAGGAACCCAATTACCAAAGAGATCAAGAAATCCTTGGACTTTAGCTGTGTCTGTCATCCCTGAGACAGCCAAGCCTAAACCAAAAATAATTCCAGAGACAAGTGCTACAAAGGTGGTCATGTATTAACTCCTAAAAACGCAACCGTCACAATCCCGGAAGCCATAAAACATAGCATGGCAACAATAGAGCGTATTGAAAATCTGCCAATACCACAAACGCCATGACCGCTTGTGCAGCCTGAGCCTCTATTAACTCCAAAACCAACAAGAAAGCCTGCCAAAAGAATAAGGGATGTATTACTTGGGAGTGTTGGTTGAGAAATGCCAAGCATAGAGTAGGCAATAAGAGCGCCCAAGGGCAGCCCAATAATAAATAGCGCCGACTCCATGCTTTTTGAGGTGCAGAAATTCCAGAAAATAGTACTGATTCCTGCAACTTTTCCATTGAGCAGAAGAAGAATAAGCGTGCTTACTCCGATGATCATGCCACCCAAAAGGGGTAAGAGAAATGCATCCATATCTTTATTGATTATTTTTGTTTCAAGGCTATTATTACTCTAATGTGGATTAAATTAAAGTTTCTTATGGTTGCAACTATGATTGTAGCTGGTTGCAGCAATGATTTATCTGTATTTGCTTATGATGGTGAGCAAGTCGTCTCATTAAACGATATAACGCAAGATCAGGAGTCGAGAGGTTATTACGATGGACGTCCTTTCACAGGGACCGCCGTGACACTTCATAGAAACTCTAATCTTAATAATAGAATTCAGTTTTATTACGGCGAGTTACATGGCCAGGCTGAGTCTTGGCATTCAAATCAGGTTTTAGCTTCACTTGTTGAGTATACTAATCATCAAAAAGATGGACTTGCCATCAGTTGGAATGATCAGGGGGTTGTGGAGACCGTGATTCATTATGAAAATGATTTACAACAAGGTTTAACCATTTACTTTGACAATCTCGGAGAGGTCGATCAGTATTATTGTTTTGATGATGATGAAGAGGCCAACCAATCTTACTGCATAGATAATTACATGACGCATTTTGTGGATTATCTCAATTATTTACCGAGTGAGACAAATCTCTTTGAACCAGAATTTAATTAATGTATGAGGCATAGATGAGCGATTGGGATGATGATGATTGGGATGATGGGGTAGAGGTACTTGAGGATGATAATGATCTTGATAATGATCTTAATCTCAATGAGCTTATTGAAGAGCTAGAAGAGGTCATAGCAAGATATCCTGAGCTCACAGATGATGAGAAGGATAGTCTGATTGCAACCTTTCCAACTCTTTTAGGTTAGAGCTCACAAAATAACCCCTTAATAATCAATTCATTACATAAATTAGGATATAATTTATTCTGATTTTTCTATGATTTTGCCAATTAATTTAAATGTTTCTGACCTTTTGGTTAAAAGAGGGGGAATCCCTTTAATCCAGTCATTTTCGGTTAATCTTGTACCCCATGATTGTTGCATGCTTACTGGGCCTAATGGCTCTGGTAAAACAACCCTTCTAAGAACGATTGCGGGCCTCTTAAAGCCATCTGAGGGGAAAGTAGATTTAAATACCGATTCCGAGTCCAAGCCGATGATTGCTTATCATGGACACCAAGATGCCCTTACCGAGCAAATGACAGTGATTGAGAATTTAATTTTTTATCAAAAATTATATAAAAGTGATTCTGCGCAAATGGACTCTCTGATTCAAAAATTTGCTATTGATTATTTAAATCAACCTGTCAGTCAGCTATCAGCAGGCCAAAAAAAAAGAGCTAGCCTGTGCTGTCAATTTTTAGCAAAAGCTTCACTCTGGATTTTTGATGAGCCTGCAACTAATCTTGATCAGAATTCAATAAATGTTCTGACTCAAGAGATTGAAAGGCTTAAAGACAGAGGTGCAATTGTTCTTATTGCGACACATAGCCCTCAACTTTATTCATATATATCTAACCTTAACGTTTCTCTTGAGCCATGACGTTTAATTTTTTAAATCGAGAGGTTAAAGCAATTATCGGTGATAGCTCATTAATTAGTAGTGTTTTGATTTACTTTATCATCTCAATCAGTGTGGTAAATTTTGTTTTATCAGGCATGACATCAATGATTGCGGTGATTGCAGGTTCGGTTTTTTCTTGGATAATTTTATTGTTGATCAGTGTAAATTTTGGCTATCAAATCTATTATCGAGATTTCTTAGATGGTTCTATGGATAAGATTCTTCTCTCGGGATGTTCATTAATTTTGTTTATGCTAATAAAGCTATTTGTGCATTGGGTTTTTATTGTTCTGCCCCTTGGTATTCTCTCAGCTCTTAACATCAAGATACTCCTGAATAGCCCGCTTAGTTACTCGATGATTTTATCATTGGCTGTACTTTCAACTTTTATCATTGCTTGTTTTATTAGCTTTTCAACACTTATTGCTTTTAGGGCGAAGCTAGGAAACATGTTATTAGGGATTATCTCCATTCCTTTGCTCATGCCCTTGTTGATCTTTATTTCTGCGGTCTCTATTTCGCAGCAGCTTCCTTATAACATAGAGGCAATATTTAGGATCCTCAGTGGTTCCTGCCTTATTTTGCTTGTTGTGATTCCTTTTATTAACAGTCTAATTATTAAGGAGGTTGGTGAATGAATATCATTAAACTTTTTCACCAATTCATTTCCCCAAGATTTGTCTATTGGCTTTCAAATGTAATTACTCCTTACATGTTTATCCTGGCACTTATCTTGATAGCATATGGTTTATATCAAGGAATATTTATTGCCCCTCCAGATTACTTACAGGGCGATGCATATCGCATAATCTATATTCATGTTCCTGCGGCATATTTGAGTTTGTTAGGTTATGTCATTCTGGCTGTATCTTCCTTTTTGGGTTTTGTGTGGCATATCAAAATTGGTTATTATGCTGCCCGATCTGTGGCAGGCATTGGAGCTATATTTACTGTGATTGCACTTCTTACAGGTGCCATTTGGGGTAAGCCAATGTGGGGTACTTATTGGCAATGGACAGATCCAAGAATGATGTCTGAATTATTTTTACTGTTTTTATATCTTGGCTATATGGCCTTAATCGTAAATATTAGAAATATTGATCAAGCGGATAGAATTGGTTCAATACTTGCAATGATTGGTTTGATAAATGTCCCAATCATCCACTACTCAGTGGAATGGTGGAGTAGCATCCATCAAGGGCCTAGTATTATGCGTGAAGGGGGACCGTCAATAGCTCCAGAAATGCTCTATCCATTACTCACTTCCATTCTCGGTTTCACTATCTTATTTATTTTTCTATTTTTATACCGCTTAAATACTACGATCCTTCTCAGGGAGTCTGGTGCACGCTGGCTAAAGGACACGATTCATGAGTAATTACTGGTTATATGTGATTGTTTCTTATACGATTTCAGCATCCATATTAATTATTTTTGTATGGATAAGCTATTTGCAAAGAGTGAGAGCTTGGCAAGAGTTAAAAAAACTAGAAACTAAAACAGGTATTGTTCCGAAGATAAAAAAATATGACTAAAAAAAGAATTCAACGAATATTATTTATTGCCATATTAATAGGCCTTGTAAGTATTGGCTTGAACTTAATTTGGTATGCTTTTGAGGAAAATCTGTTGTATTCATTTTCTCCAACTCAAGTGCTTAATAATGAAGCATCGGCTGGGCAGACGATAAGGCTTGCTGGCATGGTTAAAGAGGGAAGTCTAATCAATGGCACAGATTTACTGGTTGAATTTACCTTAACAGATTTTCTCAATGAGGTTACGGTTCAGTACCGCGGCATTACTCCGGATCTATTTGGCGAGGGGCAAGGAGTGGTCGTTCAGGGGATGATGCAAGATGATATTTTTTATGCGAATGAAAATGGGCTTTTAGCTAAGCACGACGAAAACTATATGCCTCCAGAGGTAGCTGATATTTTAATGAATCAATAATGATCAGTTTTTTTGGTAATTTAGCTTTGGTTATATCTCTCGCGTTAGCGTTGGTTCTCTCGATTTTTCCTGTTACCGGCTATTTTTTGAACAATGAATGGAAAAGTCTCGCAAGGCCCCTGACTTTATTAATATTTATAGCCATAGCAATTGCATACGTATTACTGACATTAGCTTTTCTTAACGATGAATTCTCAATCCTTTACGTAGCATCAAATTCAAACACTCAGCTCCCCCTGATTTATAAGTTCACTGCTGTATGGGGTGGCCATGAGGGATCAATGCTCTTGTGGGTGCTTTTTCTATCGGTTTGGTCTGTAGCTCTGGCAATGATTTCATTAAGACATGATCCGGTTACTGTATCACTCTCACTGAGTGTCATCGGATTTGTATTGCTGGGTATTATTGGATTCATTTTTTTTACTTCTAATCCTTTTGATTTATCGCCAAGAATTATTGCTGAGGGAAATGATTTAAATCCTTTGCTTCAAGACCCTGGAATGGCTATTCATCCTCCTATGCTTTACCTCGGTTACGTTGGGCTGGCAATTCCTTTTGCCTTTTCTGTAGCCATATTAATTCAAGGTAAATTTCAGCAGCAACAGCTTACTTGGCTGAGGCCCTGGCTTTCACTGTGCTGGGCATTTCTCACCATTGGTATCACTTTAGGAAGCTGGTGGGCTTATTATGAGCTAGGGTGGGGTGGATGGTGGTTTTGGGATCCTGTAGAAAATGCCTCATTTATGCCATGGCTTATTGCTACTGCACTTATTCATTCTGCGGCTGTTACTGAAAGCCGAGGAAGTTTTAAAAGTTGGTTCATACTCTTATCTATAATTGGTTTTGCATTAAGCTTATTAGGTACTTTTTTAGTAAGATCAGGAGTGCTTGTGAGCGTCCATGCGTTTGCATCAGACCCTTCTAGAGGACTCTTTATTTTGGTACTTATTGGCCTAATTTTAGGAATATCTTTGCTCCTTTTCGCTCTTAGAGCCCGAGTGTTTACCAGTAATCAAACTTTAAATCTATTATCAAAAGAGTCATTTCTTTTGGCGAATAATCTGTTCTTGCTGGTAGCATCACTAACAATATTATTAGGCACCATATACCCTCTTATATTAGATGGCATGGGGCTTGGTAAGATATCTGTAGGCGCGCCATATTTTGATTTAATTTTTCTTTATTTAATGATTCCTTTAATGCTTATTATAGGGTTGGGGATTCATTCTGACTGGATTAAATCGTCATCTAGTAAATTTAGAAAATTAATTAAAGTAACAATCATAGCGGTTATATTGCCGACTCTGATCATATTATTTTTAGATTTGGATTTTTCAATATTTACATTGGTCGGCTATTGGTCTTTTTTATGGATCCTTTTGTCAACCTTGGTATGGGCTGGACAACTATTTTTTAATGATAAAAGTAAAGCTGCTTTTAGACAGCAACTACCAATGATCATTGCTCATTCTGGTTTAGCAATATTTATTTTTGGTGTCACTTGTGTCAATAACTACAGTCAGACAATTGAGGAGGTTGTAGCTCTAAATTCCTCTATTGAGTTTAATGAAAGAGAATGGTTTTTTGGTGATTTAAGAGAGGTAGAAGGCCCAAACTATTTAGCGATAGAAGCTGAGGTTATTATGACCGATGCCAATGGGACTATAAATTTTTATCCTCAAAGAAGAATATATAGTAACCAATCAAGCGCCATGACTGAGGCATCGATTGATGCAAATTTATCAAGAGACTTATTTGTTGCACTTGGAGATCCTGTGAATGGTTCCTCTGAATGGGGCTTTCGATTTCAATATCGACCTTTTATTAGATTAATATGGTTAGGAGCCTTGATCATGGCCATTGGTGGAATGATCTCAACAATTATGAATCATAGAAAGCTAAGGCTGGCCTAAATGATTAAGTACTTCATACCGTTATTATTTTTTGTTTTGCTCTCTTTTTTCTTATATCGAGGATTAAGCCTTAATCCAACATACGTGCCATCACCTTTTATTGGCCAAGAAGTACCCATTTTTTCTTTGCCAGATCTTTTGAGTGAAAATCCTAGCAGCCTAATTACTAATGAGTCAGTGATAAATCAAACTTATCTCATCAATGTTTGGGCAACTTGGTGCGTAGGGTGTCGTGTTGAGCATGGCTTCCTCAATGAGATATCTCTAAGCTCAGGGCTTCCAATACTTGGTTTAAATTGGCGAGACGAACGAAATGAAGCCATTAATTGGCTGGAGACTTTAGGTAACCCCTATCAATTTATTGCATACGATCAATTGGGCGAGGTGGCAATTGACTTTGGAGTTTATGGTGCACCAGAAACCTTTTTGGTTAATAGTGATGGCATCATTTTATACAAACATATTTCTCCATTAACGCCTGAAATTTGGCAACAAGAATTTATTCCAAGAATCATTGACAGCTGTGGGAGCTACCCTTGCGCTTCTCTTTAATACTAGTACTGATTTATTCAGTAAATCTTTGGTCGCAAGATTTGATTCAAACTGAATATGAAAGGCAATTATTCGAGCAAATTCGCTGTCTGGTATGTCAAAATCAGTCATTGGCAGACTCTCAGGCACCATTAGCGATAGATTTAAGGCGTGAGGTGAGAGAGTTAATCGAATTAGGCTATTCAGAGGAACAAATCTTTGACTACTTAACGCAAAGATATGGAGATTTTGTATTGTACAGACCAAGATTTAATGCAGTGAATGCCATTCTTTGGCTAGGACCAGCTTGTATGCTTTTCATTGCAATCTTTGGTTTTATTCGGGTCACAAGGACTAAGATTTAAAGTGAAGAAATATCTATTACCCTCCGTAGTATTTATCTTTGCGGTTACAGTTTTAATTTTGAGCGGTAAAGTAAATTTACCTAATTCTGGCAATACTTTAAATATGGAGACTATTGAGCAAGACCTCCAAGAGCAAATAAATTTAGATGTACTTAATCCTATTAACTATAAACTTCTTATTGAAGTTTATATACAACAGCAAAAATTTGAAGATGCTTTGATCATTGCAAGACTTATGCAGAGCAATATTCTCCAGCTTGATCTTTTAGATCAGTTTCTAGTCGAGGAAGTATATATTTTAAACGATCAAAACCATTTATTGCTTGACCAGACACGTCAATTGCTCAATGAAATCATTAATGCTGATAACTCAAATATAAAGGCCTATTGGTATTTGGGTCTTTCAGATCTTATTTTAGGTAACTCAGATCAAGTTCTTCTAAATTGGTCTCGCCTGATGGAGCTTTCACCAGGCGAACCTCTTGCAAGTTTTGTTCAATCGCAATTAGACATATTAAATGGTCAATCTTTTGAGATTCCAGTGCAAATAGAAATCATTGACGAGCTTATGCAAATTCTCGAAAATTTTAATGAGATCTCTGCTATGTATATTTTTGCACGAGAAAGTGTGAATACACCACCGTTTGCGGCAACCCGCATTGATGAGTACGAGATAGGGCAAATTTATACTTTATCTAATCTCAACCTCATGATTCCAAATGAGGACTTTCAAATACCATCAAGCTTTACACTTACTGCAAGAATATCTATCTCCGGAGATCCAATTGCTTCAGGAGGTGATTTATTTGGAGCAATTGAAATTGAGGGATACATCTCTGAAGGTCAAGTGACACCTCTAATATTGTTAATTGATCAAATTTTTGAATGAATAAAAGGGATGTATTGTTTTTTATGATGGTTTCCATCGTGTGGGGCGCCACCTGGATCATTATTAAGGGGCAGGTGATGATCATGTCACCTGAGTGGTCTGTCTTCTATAGATTCTTATTTGCTTTAATATTAATGGCTATCCTAATGATTTTATTGAAAAAAAGATTTTTTATTTCACGTGAGGCTTATTTTGTAATTCTTGTATTTGGCTTTTTTCAGTTCTTTTTAAATTTCAACGCAGTCTATATATCCGAAACATTTATTGTCTCCGGGTTGGTAGCTATATTATTTGCCTTATTGTTTATTCCAAATGCACTCTTTTCAATAATCTTTTTAGGCTCTAGATATTCAAAGCATTTCTATTTAGGTTCTGTAATCTCAATTATAGGTATTTTTCTCCTTTTCTATGATCGACTTCCCTCTGACATAACCGATCAGAATTTTTTTATCACTGGAATTCTATTTGCAATACTTGGAGTCCTTTCCTCGTCTGTTGCAAACGTACTGCAAGCTTCGGAGATAGCCAAAAAACAACCTTTATTTGCATTATTATTTTGGTCCATGTGTATTGGTACCTTATTTAATGGCACATATGCGATGATAGCGATAGGTTATGAGCCAGTTTCATTTAGCTTAAGTTTAATTATGGGCTTTCTATACTTATCATTAATTGGCACAGTTTTTGCATTTTATGTCTATATAGAACTTACCAGAAGCATTGGAGCAGCAAAAGCTGCTTATACAGGCATCGTCATTCCTATGATAGCAATGACTTTATCAAGTATTTTTGAGGATTTTGTTTGGTCTAATTTATCGATCCTTGGTGCCTTTGTTGGTCTCATAGGGATGTACCTCGCGCTAAACTCAAACTCACTTAAAAGATGAAGTCTTAATGAGACAATAGATTTCATCCTCAGTTGCTAACTGAAGATCCAGATGTGATTCTTTTGTAATTTCTGATAAAAGAGAATAATTTCCGCAATCTACCTGCACGATTACTCTTTCATCAGCAATATCGATAATCTTTGTGATTTTTCCCTTAATCTGATTTCTAATTGATGTGCCCACAATACTATGACGTGATAAAGCAACATCTGAAGCATTCACTATGGTATTAAAAAAAACAGATCCACCCTTATCCATCGATATGATTGACTGTTGGCGGCAAAGATTAAGATTATAAAAATCTTCATCTAGAAGAACGTTCTGTATGTCTCCTTGATGAGAGACAGTTTGGTCATTAATCACAATCATCGCATTTGAAATTATAGCTAATTCCTTAATATCATGAGATGCGTAGATTATTTGTACATCATGTAACATTACATGCTCATTTAAGAATTTATGAATTTTATGAATGGTTTTCTTATCAATGCCATTAAATGGCTCATCCAAAAGCAATAATTCATGATGATTTAAAAAAGCCCTAGCTAGGGCTACCTTTCTTTTCTGACCACCCGATAGATTATTAATATTTGAATTTAATAAGCTATAAAGATCAAATAGCTCAAGAACAGAATCAGTGTATATGTCGCCATAAATATGGTTGGCATTAAAGAAAATATTCTTTTCAACATTGATATGAGGAAATAAATAATTAGATTGTTGCACAAAGCTAATTGGTCTTTTTTCAGGTGGAAGAAAATAATCATTTTCTTGATAGATATTATTGTTAATAAGTAACTTACCATTTGTGGTACGTTCTAACCCCATGATAAGTCTTAATAGGGTCGTTTTACCTGACCCGGATGGACCGTAAATAGCTGTGATTGGTTTGTCTAGAATAATATTTTTATACTCAAACTTAAGATTATTTTTCTTAAAAATATGGTTGAAGTCTAAATTAATCATCTTTTTTAATTCTCGATGAATAGCTGTAAATAAATAGCAAAAGACTAAAGGATGTTAATAGAAGTATTAGAGAGAGGGCATGTGCTTGCGTGTAATTAAAACTTTCAACTAAATCAAAAAGATAAATTGAAGCAACCCCAGTTTCATTAGGGATATTTCCACCAATCATTAAAATCACACCAAATTCACCTATAGTATGAAGAAATCCAAGAATCATTGCTGCAATGATGCTTTCTCTTATCATAGGAAGAATGACGCATATATAGCCATTAAATTTTGTGTAGCCTAATATTTTTAATGTATCAAAATAACCATGCGGAACAGTTTTAAGTGATGTATACAAAGGCTGTAAGACAAATGGTAAGGAATAAATAATAGATCCGACCACAAGACCTTCAAATGAAAATAGAAGCGTCTCTATTCCAATTAAATTCGTAATGAGGCTTACAAACCCTTCAGGCCTTAGAAGTAAAATCAAATAAAAGCCCAATACTGTTGGGGGTAATACTAATGGTAGCGTGCAGATCGACAGCACTAATTTTCTTGGAAAATTATCTTTAGCTATCAGCCAGTAGCATAATGGAATGCATAAAATGAATAAAAAAAATACTGTCACTAAAGCAAGCTTGAGAGTTAAAAGTAGTGCAGTAATCATGGCAATTGATAACCCCATTTAAGTGCTATGAGTTTAAATGAGTCAGATTTTAAGTATTCAATAAATTCTTTGGAAGCAATCACTTTATCAGAACGACTTAAAATACCTGCGCTTTGAATGATGGGGTCATACTCATTGGAAGGAACAATCCAATAATTTGAAGTATTAATTTCACCCTGTAAGAGATGTGATAAAGAT
>Ga0255759_10004274_pt1 | contig 12388 bp, 12 predicted proteins | sample 101ome_20_FD_179959 | JGI IMG/M metagenome (GOLD analysis project Ga0255759, IMG submission 179959) | Coastal salt marsh microbial communities from the Groves Creek Marsh, Skidaway Island, Georgia - 101404AT metaG (version 2) | ecosystem: Environmental > Aquatic > Marine > Intertidal zone >...
CGTATCAACTAAGTCATCAACAATTTTTTTGGGCACAGAAGCCCCCGATGTAATTCCGCAACGTCGCTTATTTTCTAACCAACGTAAATCAAGTTCATCAACACTATCAATGATATATGAATCTACACCTAAATCTTCGGCCATTTCCTTTAAACGATTACTATTAGAACTTGTTGGAGAGCCACAAACAATTATTACATCACAAATTCCAGCAATATCTCTAACTGAATTTTGTCGATTCGTGGTTGCATAACAAATATCCGCCTTTGGAGGCCCTATGATCTCAGGATACTTCTGTTTCAAAACTTTAATAATATTCTGAGTATCTAAAACAGATAGTGTTGTTTGAGTTAAAAACCCAATAGGTTTATTAATATCCAATTCTAATAAATCAATATCCTCAACAGTTTCAATAATATGAAGCAAATTACTATCAACATATCCAGACGTTCCAATTAATTCTTGATGGCCTTTGTGACCAATCAAAATTGTTTGCACATTTCTTTCAGAAAATCGTACTGCTTCTCGATGAATTTTACTTACCAAAGGACATGTTGCATCAATAATATGAAGCCCTCTTTTTTTAGCTTTAACATATTCTTCAGGAGCTGTTCCATGAGCACTAAAAATAACAACATTGTTTTCAGGAACATCTGAAAGATTTTCAATAAATACAACACCTTTTTTTTCAAAATCTGCAATAACAGCTGTATTATGAACAATTTCATGTTTAACAAATAAAGGTTTGCCATATTTAACTAAAGCGCGATCAACAACCTCAATAGCACTCGCTACACCAGCACAAAACCCCTGTGTTGCAGCTAAATGAACTTCTTCTAAACAATATGTTTCTTTATTTAACTCACCCATAAATCATCTTTCCTAAAATATAAACAATTGGTATTAATGGCGGATAAAAAATTGTTACTAATAATACCTTTTTAGCAATTTTATCATCAACATTTACTATAAATTTAAATACATACACCAGTAAATATAAATTCATTATAGTAATGATATATATATAGATACCACCCAAATTATTATATAACAAGGGTAAATACGTTGAAATTACAAAAAAAATACTTGAAATACCAAGGTAAAATTGAGTGCGCTTACCAGTAGAATCATTCGTACTAATCATTATTAAATTTGCATCTTCATAAGACTTTCGATATATCCAAGCAATTGAATAAAAATGAGGTAATTGCCATAAATATAACATTAAAAATAACAAGACTATAATAAAAGAAAATGAAGAGTGTACTACAAACCATCCAGACAACAATGGCATAGCTCCTGGAATAGCTCCAACAAGTGTATTAACTGAAGAGTATCTTTTTAAAGGAGTATAGACAAAATCATATAAAAGAAAAACAAGTAATCCATTAATCAAAACTAACCCTGTTGATTTTAAAAATAAAACAACACTCCCCAAAAGCAAAAAACTAATCACACCTACAATTACCCATGATTTCAAAACCCTTCCAGTAGGTAATGGGCGCATTTTTGTACGATCCATAAGTTGATCAAAATCACTCTCTAACACATGATTTAAGGCTGCAGCAGCAGAAAAAATAAACCCTGATCCTAGCAAACACCAAAAAACATCACTACCATTCCACTCATGTATCGGTAAAGCGATAGCATAACCAAAAAATGTAGTTAATAAAGAAGAAACTAATATTCTAACTTTGATCAATTCTAAAAAATCTTTTAAGCTCACGTTCTAAATTCCTCGTCTAAAATTATTACTTCTAACTATCTTTGGTGCATCATCTGACGGACGATTTCCATCGCGATCTTTATTAAAAAGCATCTGTTTATTAAGTTGGGCTTCCAATCGTTTAATTTGTAATTGATAATTGCGAACTTCTAACTCTTTTTTCTTTAATTCTGAATCTAATTTTGCAGATGAAGATCGAAGTTTTTGAATTTCTTTTTGTGATTGATCTTTAAAATGATCAATAGATTTCTTAAACTTCTCTTCATAACTTCCTATAGTCTTTTTACGAGTCAAATCTTCTATTCTAGTAAGATCTAATGCCAAACGAGCATTATCATCATTTAAATCTTTAATTTTATCCTGATATTCCTGTAGTTGATCCGAAGCATAAGAATCCTTTTCTTTTAAATCTGCTTTCAGAGAATCTATTTGATCTTGTAAAACACCTTGCTGTTTTTTATATTTTGATTTTTCAAACTCTAACAAATGATCAAATTCTATTTTTTGATCCCGCTTACATTCTTCAATAATTTTTTGACGTCTTGTAAGCAAATCTTCTTCAAAAAGTCTTCGTCGTTGCGATAAATCCTTTTCAAAAGCATCAAGACGTTCAGAAAAATCCAATTTCTGTCTATCTTCTAATTGCTTCAACTGGCCTGAAAAAATATTTTTTTGTTCAACAAACTCAAGTTCTAATGAATCTAACTTAGCTTTGCGTTCAGATTCTAATTTATTCAGCATATGATACTTAGCAAGCTCAAACTCTTGATCACGCTCATACATCATTAACTCATACGATTCTAATTTTTCTGAATAATTCAAAAACATAGCTTCCGATTCATCAATCTTTACTTTTAAAATAGATAGTTCATTTGCTAATGACTCTTTTTTATCTTCATATTCAGAAATCAAAACTTCTTGAGATAGCGTCCATTCATCTTTTTCTTTAATAAAACGAGCTTTATCTATTTCTAATTCTTTATCAAAATGAAGTCTTTTTTGATCTAAGTCTTGAATAATTTTATTTTTTTCTTGATCCCACTTAAATTTTTCTTGATCAATAGATTCTAAGACATTCACTTTTTCAAATTCCCACATACCACGTTTTTGATCAATTTGCTCAGAAAACTCTAATAAAACATCCATTGATTGTTTTTTCTTTAATTGAAAATCAGAATCAAACTGTTGAGTTAACATATGAAATGATCGCTGACACTGTTCATACTCAAAATTCAAACATTGGTATTGCTCAGCCAAAACTTGATTGACATCATCAACCTGCTCTTTATAAGAAAATTTAAGTAATTCAATAGAATCAGTAATTTCTTTTTCTTGTTCATTAAATTGAAAACGCAATTCTTTTGAACGATGTTCATAATCACTATTCATTTGCGATATTTCACTTTCATACTTAGCTTTGTAATTCTCTTTATTCTTTTCAAGTTCTAATAAATAATTTTCATAAGTACTCTGTGCTTCATTTAACATAAAATCATACTCAACCGACTGTCTTAAAAAACCATGATAAAACAATTCAGATTCAACCAATTGATTTTGTTCAAAAGAAATTCTAACAGATTCCAAAGCTTTAATTTCTTCTTGTTTAACCCTTTCAAGAACATTATTCTTTTCTGATAAAATAATATCTATCTCATTTTTTAGAAGTTTTATTTGCTCATGATACCCCTCATTTGCTTCGCGAAACTTATCATCAAGAGTATTTTTCCTATGAATATAAGCACGCTCCAATTCTTTAAAATTATCGACAGAGACTTGCATTTGCGTTGACAAGTGCAACTCTCGCTTAGCATCATCAAGTTTTTTCTTTATTTCTTTATACTCTCTAAACTGAGAAATCAAACGATTTTCAACATGGGTCATCGAATCACTTAGATCAGGAAAAGAATCATTACCAAAATCAACATGTGAAGAATTGTTATCAGAAGAAACGTCAATATTAGAACTAATGTTAGTCTGATTCTCACGCAATTTCTTTTGATAATCTTCAAGATAATAATCAGCAGAATATTTTGATGAATCCAATGTCATAATTTAATTATACAGAATTAAAAGAAAACGCTCTAATAAATACTAGCATTAAATACTAGAATAGATTAAAAACAATCTAGCCATATCAACTATCATCACCAATCATTTTTACGGGTGATTTAATATTAAATACATCATTTTCAGTACTATAAATTATATCTCTAGAAAAAACATCTGCTAAAACAATAACAAAAAATATAGCAACGAAAAGCAAACTCCCAAATAAGGCAATTTTATTAAAACCTTCATCCCAGCGAACACCCATAAAAAAGAAAATTACAAAACCAGCCTTAATCATAGCAACAAACATTGCTAAATATATATTAAATGCACCTAAATCAATTTGGGCAACAGCAACTGTTACAACTGTAAGAATTAATAAGGCAATCAAAGTACCAACATAATACTTTAACGGAATAACAAAATGTTCGTGGTTATCACTCATATATATCTCCTAACCAATTAAATATAATAATGGAAATAAAAATATCCAAATTAAGTCAACCAAATGCCAATACAAGCCTACCATCTCAACAGGGGTAAAATACTCCGAGTTATATTTTCCTTTGCGCGTCTCTAGCATTAACCAAATAATCAAACCCATACCAACAAGAACATGTAATCCATGAAGACCCGTCATAGTAAAATAAATACCAAAGAAAATATGCATAGTCTCATATATACCTTCCCCAGAAAACCAAACAGAAGGTAGATAACCATGATGAATCTTTTCGGCATATTCAAAAAATTTAATGACCATAAAAATACAAGCACAAAACAGAGTGGTTCCTAAATACCAAAATGATTGTAACCTTTGATTTAATTGCGCAGTTCGAATAGACATTGCCATTGTAAAACTACTAAATATAAGAACTAATGTATTAATACCACCCATCTTCCATGATAAATGGTGATGAGCGTCAACAAACATCTCAGGATGCATTCCTCTATAAACTGCATAGGCTACAAAAAGTGCGCTGAAAAAAAGAATTTCCTGAACAATAAATAACCACATCCCCAATTTTGCTGAAGAAAATTGTTGATAAGCATTCTCAAAATGATGTGCTACATTACCTAACTTTGACCCACTCATTTATTTTCCTCTGGATAATCATATGGACCATGGTCTATATAATCTAGATTTTTATCAAAATTAAACGTAGTAGGAGGGCTAGCAGTTTTCCACTCTAACGCGGAACTTCCCCATGGATTTTCGGGAGCAGTCTTCCCTTTCATTAATGAATGAATAAAATAACCAAGCATAATAAAGAAACCTACAGCCAAAACCCAGCTACCAAGTGTTGATAATACATGATAAGGCTGAAACTCAGGTAAATAATTATAGTATCTACGAGGCATACCCTTTGATCCCATTATAAACTGGATAAAGAAAACTAAGTTAAACCCAACAAAAACAAAAACAAATGCAATTCGAGCAGCTAATTCACTATACATTTTTCCAAACATTTTTGGCCACCAATAATGAAGACCTGCTAGAAAGGCCATTACGGTACCACCCATCATTACATAATGAAAATGAGCTACAACAAAGTAAGTATCATGCAAGTGAATATCCAAAGATAAAGACCCTAGAACAACGCCGGTAAACCCACCAATTGTAAATAAAAATATAAATGATAAAAAATACAAAAATGGCGATTTAAGATCGATTGTTCCCTTATACATTGTTGCAATCCAATTAAAAACCTTTATACCAGAAGGAATCCCAACTAAAAAAGTTAATAATGAAAACAACATTGTTGCATAAGGTGACTGTCCACTAACATATAAATGATGTCCCCAAACTAAAAAAGATATAAAAGCAATAGCAAGACTAGAGTAAGCCATGAGCTCATATCCAAACAATTTTTTCTTACAAAACGTAGCAACTACTTCAGAAATAACCCCCATAGCAGGTAAAATCATAATATATACCGCTGGGTGACTGTAAAACCAGAAAAAATGCTGAAACAATACAGGATCTCCACCTAAAGCTGGATCAAAAATACCAATACCAATAGTTCTTTCTAAAGCAAGAAGAAGCAATGTAATAGCTAATACAGGAGTTGCTAACACTTGAATAATAGCCGTTGAATACAACGCCCAGATAAATAAAGGCATCTTAAACCATGTTAGACCAGGAGCTCTCATTTTATGCACTGTAACAATAAAATTAATACCTGTAAGAATAGAAGAGAACCCTAAAATAAAAACCCCTAAAACCATCGGTATTACCGAGGTGTCCGTTGAGGATGAATACGGCGTATAAAATGTCCACCCTGTATCTATAGATCCACCAACAATAGAATAAAAACAAAAAACCGCTCCTAAAACATAAATCCATAGACTAGCTAAATTCAATTTTGGAAAAGCAACATCTATAGCACCTAACTGTATTGGCAAAAAGAAATTACCTAAAGATGCTGGAATTGAGGGGACAATAAACAAAAACACCATAATAGCACCATGTAATGTAAAAACTTGGTTATATTGTTTAGCAGTTAAATAAAGTGTACTAGGCGTAAGCAACTCAAAACGTAAAAGTAAAGCAAACATACCTCCAAGAAAAAATGAAAGAAGTACAAACGCTAAATACATAATACCAATACGCTTATGGTCAACTGTAAATATCCAGGACTTTAGCCCCTTAGTAGCGTTAATATAGTTTAATGCACCGGCCATATGTTAATCCTCCTTCAACGTTTTAATAAACTCAATCAATGCATTGATTTCTCGATCAGATAACAAACCAGCATATGAATTCATAACATTAGGATATCCCTTAGCAATTTTTTTGCCTGGATAAACAATAGATTCTCTTATGTAATTATCATCAATCAGAACAACTTCTCCTGACTCTAACTCACGATTAGCTCCATACGCATTTTTCCATGTAGGTCCAATAACATTACTTCCATCAATTGAGTGACATGCATTACAAGCTTTACTTTTATACAATCTCTTCCCAAGAATAGGTAACGGTGTTTCAGTATCTTCACCTACTTCCTTCCAAGCTTCAAAATCATTTTTTGACATAACTATCAAATTAGCTCCCATATTAGAATGCTGATCTCCACAATACTCTGTACAAAAGATTTGAAACGTTCCTATCTTTGTAGCTTCAAACCATATATGACTATATCGATTTGGTTGAACATCTCTTTTTAAACGAAAATTAGGAATATAAAAACTATGCAGAACATCTTTAGATGACATTACTAACTTAACAGCTTGACCGACAGGGACAACTAAATCATCACTAGGTCTTTTTCCAGTACCAGGATATTCAAAATACCAACGCCACTTTTCACCAGTAACTCTAATTTCCATAGTATCTTCTGGAGCAACAGTGAGTCTTAAATAATCTCTAAATCCCCAATAAAAAATACCCATAACAATTATAAAAGGAATAACTGTCCAAATAATTTCAATACGTGCATTGTGATCAATCTGACTTTTAGAAACAAGATTTTTTTGAGTTCTTTTATATTTAAGACAAAAATAAAGTGTTACAAGTGTAATCCCTAAAGTACCAAAAACAGAAAGCCATAAAATTGCATTAAACTGAACATCTACAATATCAGATAATGTAGAATAAGAACCCGGCAACCAGGTTGTTCCATAATCAACTAAACTATCAATTTGCTTTTCTTTGCTCATATTAATTCCTACTTATAATTACTTTGGCGATTTAATTTAAAAATTAAATATAATATTAAGAAAACTGTTAAGGTTCCAGCGAACTTCATTAATTTAACAGCCTCCAGAACATAGCCTTGTTCATCAGGATCATAATTATAGCAAAACAATAATATAGATTCTACAGTTGATAATACTTTATTTTTTCGTGACTCTGAAATAGACATCGATAAATCAAATGAATCAAACGTAATTCCATATAAATAACGCGTAATTATACCCTTAGGAGATAAAAAGATTAATGCAGAAGAATGTGCATATTGATTAGACTTTGTATTAAAATAATATCTAAACCCAACGCTATCCGCTAACAATTTAACATCATCTTGAGAGCCATATAAAAAATCCCAACTAAAATCACCCGCATTAATATTATTCAAAGATGAACGATGTTTATCTCGAAATAATTTCGTAGTTTCAAGAGTATCACGATGATCAAACGAAATAGAAATAATTTGTAAATCTTTTAGGACGCTATGATTAACACTATTTAACCCCTTAACCATTCCATCAACAATAAGATGACATAAACGTGGACATGTGAAATATGCAAAGTTTAATAAAACAGGACCCTTTTCTAGATATGAACTAAGTAAAACTTCTTCTCCATAAGAATTTACTAAAGAAATATCAGCAAGCGCTTCACTACCAAGTTTTTCTAAAATACTAGAGTCATTAAATTCAGCAGGTTTTTTTTCAACAGCAATTAAAGGGTTGATTAGTAATAATAGTAATAAAAATAACTTAATTATACCGTTTGATAACATATTGCATACCAACATCAATAGGTACTTTTACAAATCCATTATCTTTATCAATCCATCGTAATTCATTTAAACGAAAATCATACTCTTGATTAAGTTCATCTAGACGAGGAGTTTTAACAAAACTTTGTTTAAGATCTTTATCTTGAGAAAGCATTGAAATAAATAAAAAATAACTAAAGATAACAACAACGGTTAAAAAAATCGATGTTACAACAATTAATAATCCAACATTTGTGGATTTAGGCTCATCTTCAAAAAACTTTACATCAACATTTGCCATAGAATTCTCCTAAAAATTAACAAAATTTAAAGACTCAGATAAACGTGGATCTTTTTTGGGAATTAAACAGACTTTATTTAAATTTTTAAAGAAAAAACCAAAATATATACATCCCATAGCAATAAATAAAGTAACATCAATTAAAACTACACTTACACCTTCAGGCTTTATATTAGGTATTATAATCCAATATAAATCAACAAAATGCATAAACGATATCCAAATAACCATAAACGCATGATACGTAAGATGTCTCTTTAACCAACGTGAAATAAAGAAAACAAAAGGAATTCCGAAATGTCCAACGCATAATAAAATAGCAACCAATGACCACGATCCTTCAAAATGCTTAAGAAAGAAATCCGTTTCTTCAGGTACGTTTGCATACCATATTAAGAAAAACTGACAAAATGCAATATAACTCCAAAATATATTAAATCCATAAATCAATTTTCCTAAATCATGAAAATGTTCAACAGAAACAATATCTCTAAGATACCCCTGTTTTCGTAAAAATAAATATATTAACGAAGTTACGCAAAAAGCAATTAAAACTGCACCCGCAAAAATATAAACACCAAAGATAGTCGAATACCAATGAGGCGTTAATGACATTACTAAATCAATAGCTGAAAATGTCAAAGTTAAAGCAAATAAAATCATGCTGTAGGTAGAAGCTTTTTGCATATCATGCGTTAATTGATGGTCTCCAGATTGATCTTGCAATGTAGATTTTTGAAAAAATGTTTTTGAAATCCAAGACCAAACTAAAAAGTAAAAAACAATTCTAATGAAGAAAAATACTTGATTTAACCAAGGACGTTTAACTTGTAGCAAATGATCTGTAGCAACAGCATCAAGGTGGGTCCAATGATATAAATCATGCATACCAAAAATCAAAGGAATAAATAACACGGCCATTAAAGGGATATTCCTCATTAAAACTTCAGGAACACGTCGAACAACAACGCTCCATCCAGAGGCTGTAACAAACTGAAGAAGGACAATAAAAATAGCACCTAAAGTTAAAGTAAGAAAAAACATATACACTGTTAAATAAGAAAAGAAAAAATAATGCGTATCCATAAAAGATAAAGCAATAGAAATTATTGAAAAAAATGCACCAACTATGGTGAGTTTTTTAAAAATAGAACTAAATTTATTAGAAGCCTCAATATCTAAACCATTCAAATCAATTTTACTCATAAAATACCTCTCACAACGATTTTAACTTATTTTGATATTCAATAGGAACATCCCTGTAATTCATTTTATTAGAAAACTGTAAGGCTCTAATATAAGAAACAATTGCCCATCGATCATTTTCATTAATTTGTTGAGAATATCCTGGCATTGTTCGGATACCATTAGAAATGATATCAAATAGTTTTCCATCAGAATGCGCAAACACTGTAGTATCCCAATATGATTTAGGTTTAAACCAACCATATTCCATAACGATACCATTACCAGAACCATCTTTTCCATGACACATAGAACAATAAATTTCATAACGTTCTTTACCTCGATTAAGTAATGCATTTGTAACATCAACTGGAATCGTATTAACAAACGATCCATTTGAATCCTTTCCAAGATAAAAACTAGTATCACCCTGCTTTAAAACAGCATCCCTTGCTGAAAGATCAGAAAAATCAGACTCCATTCCCCAAGGGATTGTATTTTCAGGAACAGGTAATGGATTTTCTTGAGACCTAATACTAGCTTGGAAATCCAAATTTGGATTTAAATGAACTGGAGGCTTTTCAGATCGCCATCCACGACATCCAACTAAACAAAAAAAGAGTAAACTAATACAAATTATCTTCTTCATTTTTCATCCTCAATAATTTCAATATGTTTTACTTCCATAGTTGAAAATAAATCAGTTAACTTTTTTCTATCATAACCATTTTCATTTGAATCTATACCAATAAAAAAACCATGACTAGTAACCTTTCTAAAATAACTACTTTTAAATAATGGGTTGTGATGTTTTGGTAATTTATTTAAAGCAAACATACCAAAGACTGCAGAAAAAGCAGAAAATAAAACCATCAATTCAAAAGTAACAGGTATAAACGCCTGATAACTAAAAAAGGGTTTACCACTAATAATTAAAGGATAATGTAAAGAAACCCAAGTCTGAAGTGAAAAGCCTGCAATTAAACCAATAGACCCCCCTAACAAAACAATCCAACCTAATTTTGAATGACTTAATTTCATTGCATCATCCATTCCATGAACTGGAAAAGGAGAATATACTTCATACTTAGAATACCCGCAATCACTTAATTTTGCTGCAGCTTTCAATAACTTTTGAGGATTTTCAAACTCTGCTAATAATATTTCACACATAATTAATGCTCCTCACCATAATGGGGATCCGCTTCAGGCATAACATTTTTTATCTCTGATATTGAAATCATTGGTAAAAACCTTAAAAACAATAAGAATAGAGTAAAGAACATACCGAAAGAACCAATAAATGTACATACATCAACCCACGTAGGTGAATAATAATCCCATGAAGAAGGTAAGAAATCTCGATGTAATGAAGTGACTGTGATTACAAATCGCTCAAACCACATACCAATATTTACAAAAATACTTACTATAAACATAATTGGAATACTTGTTCGGCACCTTTTAAACCAAAATAATTGCGGAGAAATAACATTACAAGACACCATAATCCAATATGCCCAAGCATAAGGACCTGTAGCACGATTAATAAAGGCAAAAGTCTCATACTGATACCCAGAATACCAAGCCATAAAAAACTCCATTCCATAGGCATACCCTACGAGCATTCCTGTTAACAAAATAACCTTATTCATTCGTTCTAAATGGCCAATAGTTACTAATGAATGCAATCCAAATAACTGACGAGCTAACACCATCAATGTAACTACCATAGCAAATCCAGAAAAGATAGCTCCCGCAACAAAATATGGAGGAAAGATAGTTGTATGCCATCCTGGCAACTGAGAAACAGCAAAATCAAAACTAACTATAGAGTGTACCGATAATACAAGTGGCGTAGCTAGGGCAGCTAACAATAAATATGCTTTTTCGTAATTTTGCCAATGTCGATTAGAGCCTGTCCAACCTAAAGAAAAAATTCCGTAAACAACTTGCTTAACTTTACTTTTAGCACGATCTCTAACCGTTGCTAAATCAGGAACAAGTCCTACATACCAAAAAAGCAAAGAAACAGTAAAGTAGGTACTAACAGCAAATACATCCCATAAGAGTGGACTTTTAAAATTAGGCCACATCCCCATAGAATTAGGAATCGGAAATAACCAATATGCAAGCCACTGTCTACCAATGTGTACACCAGGAAAAATACCAGCACAAATTACAGCAAAAATTGTCATAGCCTCTGCAAAACGATTAATTGCCGTACGCCACTTTTGACGAAACAAAAATAAAATAGCAGAAATTAATGTCCCAGCGTGACCTATCCCTACCCAAAAAACAAAATTTACAATTGCATAGCCCCAACCAACTGGGTTATTTAATCCCCAGATACCAATACCTTCCCATATCAAATAAGCTAGCATTGATTTGAGCAACAAAACTCCTGATATAGCAGTACAAAACGCAATTAACCACCATGAAGGCAACTTCATCTCCATTGGTTTACTAACTATTTCTGTAACTGATTCAAATGTCTCTCCAGGACGTACTAAATCATCTCGTTTAATTTGTACTGTTTTATTAGTGCTTGTTACCATGATGCTCCTTTTTTCCACTAGAATTTGTAGCAACTAGCAATTCATTAGGATTAAAAACATTTGCAAGATACGTTGTGCGAGCACCTAATAATAATTGCTCTAAAATTGAATAGTTACGTTGTTT
>Ga0255759_10004278_pt1 | contig 12385 bp, 5 predicted proteins | sample 101ome_20_FD_179959 | JGI IMG/M metagenome (GOLD analysis project Ga0255759, IMG submission 179959) | Coastal salt marsh microbial communities from the Groves Creek Marsh, Skidaway Island, Georgia - 101404AT metaG (version 2) | ecosystem: Environmental > Aquatic > Marine > Intertidal zone > Salt...
AAGATGACTTGGTAGTCACACAAGTATTGTGTGTTGTATCCCATGTCTCGCCATTCGACGATAAGCATCATGTTCGGGTCACCGACTTCGAAGTTGTTCGCCGTCGTTGTCTTGGTGTTGGTTCCACCGGATGCTGTCGATGTGTCAACAGATGTTGCGTAGTATGTGATGTAATCGCCACGCTCAAGGTTGGAGACCTCGACAGACCAGTCACACTCTGCATCAACACAATCAGTACGTTGTTTGTTACCAGCTGGGTTGAGTTTCAAAGCGGTATACGAACCGTTGTTCACACTGTAGTAGAGTGTTGGACCCTCACCGATGGTGTTGTTCACGTTCAATCCTGATGGTGGATCACCTGCATCAGAAATTGTGTAGGTGAATGTACGAGACTTGCTGTGCGAATCTCGCATTGTTCCGTGGTCCATTGTTGGAGCGCTGGTATCCGGTGTTGGAGCAACATTTCCTACCTTGTAGGTTGTTGAACCAGATGAAGCCATACGTCCATAATAACCGGCGCTAAGAGCAAATCCACTCCATCGGTAGGATGTACTGTATGCGTAATAGTATCCAGAGGAACATCGCGCATTGGTGCTTGTAGAGCGGTAGAAGTAGTAGAAACCGTTGGTTCCTGCGCAGAGCCAGTTGGCCTTGGAGGTACTGTAGGTTCCGTTCCAATCGAACTTACCGAAGGTTCCTGTGATGTCAAGACCTGCTAGCGGGATGTTGTACGCTGCGGTGTAACCGTAGGTGCTTACTTGAGTAGCAGTGCTACCACCAGCGAGCTTGCCGGTTTCAATTTCTGGTGTTGAGTCACCAATACCGACCATACCCCACTTGTTGTCAGAGGAGTCGTAGTGGTAAATGAGGTTCATCTGAGGGCCGTTCTTTGCGCTGATTGCAAGGAATCCGCCATCGCCTTGGTGCATCTCCATCATACCTGATCGAGTACCACCGTAGCCGTTGTATCCACTGCTTGGGCTGGTTGTCCACTGCATCTTCCACTGTGAGTAGAAGTAGTACGAGGACGAGTAGAAACAAGAGTAACTACCCGTGCCGCAGTTGGAGACGTCCCACTCGAAGAGATACTCATCGCTGTGGTCGTAGTAGGTCATTTGTCGGTCGTGGTAACCTTGAGGGCTGTAGTAGCTACCAGAGTGAACGTCCGTTTGTAGAACGGTGAACTTCTTGGCAGTTCCAGCGTTTGTTACATCATCAACAAAGAACCAGTTGGAGTTTCCGGCAGTTTGAATCCATGTGGTAGGGTTGGTAGCAGATGCAGGTGGAGTTGGATCGTAACCAACGTTCGCACCGTTTCCGCCAGTGTTCAAATCTTGGAACTTCCAGTAGTACTCAACGTAGTCGCCTGCGCTGATGTCTGGTGTTGTTGCCTTGAACCGGCAATCGGTGGATGTCGTGCTGCAAGATTGAACCGTTGTCGCACTGACAGAGGTCCAGGTTGCGTTGTTGATGCTGTAGAACAACTTGACACCGTTTGTTGAGGTTGTATCAATTCCAGAGAGGTCAGTCAACTTGGTGAAGAACGTGCGCTCACCTTCAACATAGGAAGTGAGGCCTGAGTATGGGACGTGACTGGAAGTTGGGGCGTCCGTGTCAGATCCACCAGAGTAGATGACTTCGAGGTAGCTGTTGGAACCACCGCTGTTGTACGAGCGAGTGTAGATGTAGATGCTCGAAGTCATTCGAGCACCCATTCCGACAGTACCGGAGTTCGATTGTGCGTTGATAATGTAGTTGTGAGAACCTGTAGAAGAAGAACATGCGGTTCCTTGTGCGTTGTTGTTGTCACAAAGTTCAGCAGTCTTCCAACCTGTTCCTTGGGAATAGGTACCTGTAGCAGCCGAGTTACCGATTGAGGAAATCAACTTGCGCTCGTTGGTGTTCGAGTTCGAACCGGACAACAAGTTCGCAGAGATAGCTCCGGAACAGGATGCAGAGGAAATACCGTAATTGTATCGTGCATCAGTACCACATGCTTCTAGGACAGCAGCGGTAATCGATGTCGATGAAGAACTACCGTATCCGTAGTTGACGTATTGCTTCCAGTTGATTTCTTCAACGGTAGCACCACTTGGCAGAGCGGAGGAAGATGTGAACGTGTACTTGTGCCAAGGGACGTAGTAGTAGGAACCGTAGTAGCGGTAAAGGTAAGCGTACGTGCTGTTGTAACAGTAGCCCCAGTAAATGTAACAGTATCCACGGTTTCCGCTGGTAACCTTGATGGTTGGGTCGAGAGCGAGCGGGTATGCTCGATCTTCGGACATCAACCAATCCGATTCAACGGCGGTTGTGAGGAGGACCATAGGACCGTAAACTTGGATGAAGTACGTTCCGATGTATGGTTCTGCTCCACCGTCTTCGAGAACTACTGGCTCAGGGATGGTGGCCAGAAGTTCACCGGATTCGATGTGACGGATTTCAAGTTCACCTTGTGTTGTGGTGATTTCTTCTCCGAGAGCCACACCGTCGAGGAACAAGCCGTAATCCATTGGAAGACGGATGGTCTCTGTCATACCGAAGTAGGCTGAAATCTCATCGAGAACTGGGCGCTCTTGGATCATGAGGTTTTGCTTGACTTGAGTCGTGTCGACGGAGTAGTCGAGAGCAAAGCCTTCAGCGAGAGGGTAACGAATCACGTTTCCACCGACTTCAACGTCACCAATTGCTGGAGCAGCATTGTATGGCATTGGAGCAGTTCCTGTGATATCGATGGTTACGAGCATTGGATTCAATCCAGTGACGATAGGATCGACGTACTGGTTTGGTTGGATGCTCACACCGTTGGCAACTTCTGCACCGAATGTGGTTGTGAAGACGTTCTCGTTCACTTCCCACCCTTCTGGCGTTGCCATGATGTTGAGGTTGATGTCCTCAAAGGCCCCACTGTCAGCGAGGTAGTGCATTGGCTCATCGCTTGTGAGCTGTGCAATCCTGCCATCCTCAGTGAGGAATCCCTTTGTGTTCGCCTGCCTCATACCCAGGAGTTCCTGAGTGGCATCATACTCATAGGTTGTTTGTTCGATGGTAGCTGGCAGCTTGAAGAAATCGTCAACTTCTGTGACGATCTCTGCATTGCTGACAGTATCGGTTGCTGTGTTGTCCACTAGGCTTGTCATTGGCATGAAGGCCATCAAAGCACATAGTAGAACGGCAATTCCGATTCCACCCATTGCGGTTTTCGTTTTCTTATTCTTGTTTCCCAACATAGTCATTCACCCCATACGGACTGTATGCAAGTGCAACCACGTTCTCCACCACTTATAGGAGTTGGGGTGCAAAATCTTTGAATTGCGATTTTAACAAAGGTATTGAAACGTTATACTGAGGGCGATTTTTCTACCTCAATGGTACAAACAATTTGTAAAATGAACATTTATTTTAATCTGATAAATTGAATAAACAGATTCACCCATGATCGGACAGTCTGATATTCGAAAACGAAGATAAAAAAAAAAGGCCAGAGGGGGCGCCGGAACGCCCCCTCTGGCGGCTCCTGTACGTTGAAACGTACAGATTACGACAATTCAGTCGTTACTGGGAATCAGTAATCCCAGTCCTTGTCTTCGCCGTCGCCACCACCGCCTCGTGAGAGGATGAAGGCTCCAACGATGAACGCTACAACGATTACGCCACCAATGGCGCCCCAGGCCCAACCTGGGACCTCACCACTTGCAGCATCATCACCGTCGGTGTTGTCGTCGACAATCTCTCCGCCTTCATTGGCTTTGAAGAAGGCTGCGTCAGCACCAGCATCGCCTGAAGACGATGCTGTTCCTGTGTTGCCAAGAGCATCCACCGGTACAACTGCGAAGTACACTGTGTATTGTCCTGGAGCAGTGCTCATCATGACATCAGCTGTCATTGTATCTGCGCTGCCAGTGTTAACACATGTTGTAGGCATGTTTGCCTCGTCGAAGGCCTCGCGGTTCTTGTAACAGACATTCCATGAAGCGACATCATCGGTATCTCCCGCTGCAGTCCATGTCAATGTCCACTTGTCACCAGCTTCTGTGACGGTAACGCCGGTTGCACCATCGTTGTCGACTTGCTTGTCCGCTACAACGCTTGCAGATCCAATTGGTGTGCTGCAAAGTCCATCGTTGTTGCAAACTGCAATTTCGATGTCATAGGATTCGCCATGCGTGGTCGAAGAACCACTGTAAGTGTACGTGACAACCGTTCTATCCAAGTCGACTTCGAAGACTGCACCGTCTTCATCGGTAATGCTAACGGAAATCTTGTCACCAGCAAGTGGTGTTCCGTCAAGTGCCCAGTTCATGGTGATGTCACCGCCCATACCCGCAGCAGCGCTGAAACTTCCAATGGAAGCGCTTGGAGGGTCCTTTGCTTGCAGAGGTGCGTCGATGAGCAAGAATTTACCTGCAGGCAATACTGCACCGTTGAGAGTTGCAGAGAGAACGGATTTTGTTGAATCTTCTTCACTGTTGGTTGCACCGTCAGCAAGAAGTTGTGTCAACAATGGGCTGTCACAGTTTGTTGTAAACCAAAGCGAAGAAGCACCGAGACCAGATTCAAAGATCATGTCAATACTCTGTTCAAGGACATCGTTTGCGGCATATGTCGTTACAGGAGTGTATTCAACAATTGCAACTGGGCTGTATTCACCAGAGAGTTCACCGCCAGCGCCATCAGGTAGTGTAATGCCAGAGCAGTCATCAGCAGCACCATCGTCAATGCTGATTGTGAAGGCAGCCTTGCTGAAGTAGGTCAAGGAGTAATCCATCGTGATTCCACTGTCGGTCGAATCGGTGGCGACTCCATCGTTCCAAATTTCGATGATGATTTCTTCGCTGACTTCACCGCCATGAGCATCAGTGATGGTCACAACAACCGGGAAGGTTGTTACGAAGTCTTGGATGACTGGTGTTGTGCATGTTCGTGCGACACCGCCAATTCCACCGCAACCTGCGAGTGGGAGGCTCTCAGCGCCTCCGACCCAGGTGTAGGTAAGGCCATCGCCAGTAACGTCATCTGCATCGAAGACTGAAACTTCGAACTCGAGCATGTTTTCCATACCGAGTTTGAGGTCGCCTTGCGTAACGAGGTCAAGTGAGGAGATAACAGGAAGGTTGTTGCGTACGTCCTTCTCCATGGATACTACATTGTTACTTGGCTTCTGGTCAGTGGTCTTTCCACCCATGATCAATTCTGCTTCAATGGTGTATGTTCCAACATCGAATTCGACCATTGTACATGCGTGCCCTTGGTCAAACGCCATTGGGCCTGTACCAAGAAGTGCGTAGTTGTAGGATGGCTCAACACCTTGAAGGCATTCATTTTCAAGTGCCGTAGTAATCTCACCAGTATCTGTGTTTGTGATTGTGAAGGAGACGTTCCAATCGTACAACTCGGTTACTGAGGAACCACGATGTTCGACGGATGCATCAATGTAGGACGTCCCAACGGAAAGGTCGCCTGGCTCACCTGCACCAACGGTGAAGGTTGCAATTCCTGTACCATCGCTGTTGTAGCCTTGGTTAACAGTCAACATCGAAATGCGGATGTCATGGAACGTGCTGAGTGTTCCAGTAATCTCGTCTGCGTTGTTGCTTGTAATATCGTCCTTGTTGAAGGATTCTTCACAGAAGTTCGCATAGATCTCTTCCGTTGTTGTCGGGTTGCCATCAGGATCTGTCGTGTTGACGACGACTGTGTTGACACAGGATTCGAATTGTCCGTAGAGAGAGTAACCGCCAATCGCTACGTCGACACTGTAAGCAGCTTCTGTGTTGCTTGTGTCTGGTAGGACTGAACCGGAGTAGGTCCAAACACCGTTGTTGATGTCGTCGGACATAATCGTTCGAACTTCAGTAATGTTGTCGGTTGGGTCAGATTCGTTCTGGTAGACCATGACGACCTGGTCAGTTCCAACGTTAACAGAGTGAACGAGAGATCCCGCTGACGCCTGAAGAAGATCTGTACCATCGTTCGCAGTTGCCTGAGAGACGTCACCGTTGACGTCAAGTTCCATGGTCAAGTTGTGTGTAATGAAATCGGAAGAGCCGTTCATAGTGACGCTGACCGTGAAGGCCTTTGCGCCCTCGCCTGTTGCGACTACAGAGCCATCATCCCAAGCGACGTCAATTTCGATGTCGAGGTAGTCGACGACTTCAACGTAGATTTGTTGAACGTCGTTACCTGGATCGACGTCTTGGTCAGAGTAGGTCTCGATTTGGATGACATAAATACCCGCAGAAGGCGTCCATGTCGCATCGCCACCACCGTATTGGATGGTTGTCTTACCACCCTTGAATACTGCACCTGCAGCGAGAGTTTGATCATCACATACACTCGCATCGTCACAGATGACGTCAGGGTTGTTGTATTCGAGGTCAGCACCGGAGCTATCCTTTGCAAGCATCAACGGGTTTCCGTTACCATCAGCAATCCAAACTTGGGCTTTGTAGCCGAGTTCAGTGATTGGCTGATCACCGGAGTTCTGAATGAAGACTTCGAAGGTCGTGTCTTGACCAACAAAGAGTTCGTTACGGCACTCTGGGTTGCACTGGGTTTCTTTCGGTGAAGTAATAGCAACAAGTTCTGCATCTGCACCGTTTCGGGCACCAGCGTCCTCAATTACTTCGGTTGTTTCTAATTGTGTGATGTCGATGTTCGCCATAAGGCTAGCAACCAACAACAGCACGAGCATTACAGGGGTAATTTTTCTCATGTCATATCCTCCAATAAGGGCGGTATCTCGCCCTACGCAAAATGACGTATATATACTATGGGTGCGATTATTATTGAAATCCCGTATAAAAATAAGAATTTGCGATATCATTGCACTGCAAGCCACACTGGAGATCAATTTGAAGAACGCAATGCCTCAGAAGGTTCGATTTTCGATGCCGCTCGAACAGGAGATAATGTGGCAAGATAGACCAAGATAGCTCCTCCGATCAGCACCCAAAATACTGTAGCCCAAGGAAGAACAAGCGGCGCACCCTCCTCTTCCCAAATTGCTGAGTGTAGCCCTGTGTGGAACATCAACGCAACGATGACTCCATTCAAGATACCGAGTAACGAAACCCACCCGATCTCGATAAGATGAACACGCATCACCATACCTTTGGTAAATCCAAGCGCACGTAGCATTCCGATGTGTTTTCTGCGTTCAGAAACCGAACGATAGGTGACGACACCTATTCCCGCGATACCAATGACCAATCCAATAGCGAGATAGCCCTCAAAGAGTGCAAGAATCGAGAGAACCAGCGATTGAATCAAGGCAACATCTTCAGCAATTAACGACACATCGACACCTTGTTTTTCCAAATCCAATCGTAGATTTTCAGCAAGTTCGGTTGCAGCCTCGCGCTCTGAAGCAGATTTCCCAGCTGCTGAAAAATAACGGACTTCACTCGAATCAAACGTCTCAGAGGCGACACTTTCCTCGGAGACCGATACATAGACTCGAGTTAACGAACCGTCGTATTGCTCAGTGACGGATTCCGATGGCATCCAAACTCCTGCTGAAAAGAGATACGAGGATTGCTCAAGAATTCCACCGACAATCATTTCTCGCCGATGGCTTGGTTGTTGAGCATCAATGATTGTGATGTTTTCGCCAACCTTGACAGAAAATACGCCCACACTGGTTCCATCAAGCGAAGATTCGAGCCCGAACGATGCATCGACGAAGACGACATCACCCCTGGCGTACATGGAAGTCCATGCTTCTTCTGAAGAATCTCCAAGCGAAGAATCCCAAATATGGAGTGGAAGACCCCCGTGCTCAGCAAAGCCACCATCGACTCCTCGGAGGATGTACGCAGAACGTTCTTCCTCTTGATTCTCAATGAAGGCTTGAGCACGATACACACGCCCTACAGCATCGATGTTCTCCACGTTGGTGTTCTCAAGCCCCCATTCATCCAATGGGCCTTCAAGCTGCAAGGGTCGAGATCTGGATGCCGCAAGCATCAATTCAAATTCTCCCTCGGATTCTTCAACAAATGAACTCGAATAGTTCTCGAATTGGAGCGTGTACCCGCTCAGCACAATCACTGAAAATACCGTAATGGAAAACATGCCCATCACGACAGCTGTCCGTAGCGGCTTGTGCAATGGATACGAGAGAGCAACAGGAACAACCGGTCCGCTTCGGAATGAGGCGAGACGGAGAAAACCCCGAATCATGAGAGGAGCTAATGAAGAAAGGACGAGGACGCCCGCAAAAACTTGAACCAAGCCAATGACAATGAAGGAAAACTCGTTGGGTGCCAAATCCGCACGTACAGGATCGAGCGAGGCAGGTAATGCAGTCCAAACGAGAAGAAACACCCCGATGAAACCTATGGTTTTCCGAGGGGCTTCACGGAAGGTTGGAAGCGATCCATCATACCTCCGCTTTGCTCGAAGTACCGGAATAATCCAAAATAAAATCGGGCAGAAGAACAGTACAATCGAGCATCCTAGGACAATCCAAACACTGTGTGCGAATGGACCGCTTCCCAGAAGAAACAAGCCTGAAGCGAGGAGTGTCATACCGAACGCCCCAATAACGAAAAGATACAGGCCCCAAGGGACATGTTTCGGAACCCTCTGAGGAACGTTCTTCAATGCATGAACAATGATCATTCTTGAAGACCAAAGGGCAGAACCGTACAACGTCACCATTGCAATATGGAATCCCCAAAACCATCCCAAAAGAATCGATGAAGCATCAACATGAAATGAAAAAACATCTGCACCTGCAGAAGCAAATGCGCTTGAGAATCCGATTCCAATGATCCAAGCAAGACCAACGCCAAGGAGCGAACCTATCGAGCAGCCGATTAGCGCTGCAATGGAACCTTCGATCATTGCCACATACCGAAGGTCTGAACGCGTCATTCCAAGCGCACGAACCGTTGCATACTCCTTTTGTCGGACATCGACAAGCATGGTGATGATGGTGATCACAAGCAAAATACCGGCTGCAATCGTGAATGAACCAAAGACAAGGAACATTGCAGAGAGAACTCCAGAGGAGGCTTCGGCTTGCTCGAGAGCGTCCAGTTTAACTGCCTGAACAGAAAGAAACAAATCATCAACACCCACCAAGGAATCAAGATGGTCTTCCAAAGCGATGAATTCATCCCCCGAGACGTTGCTTAGGACCAGCATAGAGCGTTCGTGTTCATCAGCAGCAGCCAAAAACTCTGCATCAGTCATGTTGATCAATCCGAGAATAACTGGGTCCAAATCGGAGAGCGATGACAAACGTTCATCATCAACAAACGAACCATTGATGCTTAGATTGAGCGACTCATCAGAACCGAAGGCATACTGAAACAATCCTGAGACAGTCATGTTGCCTTGCTCGATATTCGAAAGGGGTTGGAGGCGCTCCCCGATGCGAACCTCTCCTTCCCCGACAAGGAGGTTGGATGCATCCCCCCCAAGTGCGAAAAACATCTGTGGAAGGGTTCCGAACCCACCAGCGTCCGAAAGAATCGGCAGACGCATTGAGTGTATAGCGCCATCATCCATGGAACGAAGAACCATTCCAGAACCCTCAATGCACCAAGCGTGTGTTCCATTCGCATCAACTCCAGGACCGGAACAAATTGCCGGATATTGCGATGATGCAGAAGGCCATTCTCCTACGCCGATTTCGGTGAATGGTTCTTGTAGATTGGTTAACGATTGCTTGTAAAACGATTCACTAAGAAGCCCTTCAACTCGGAGATAGAGGTCGAATTCATCTTTTTTCAGTTCCCAATCCAAAACTGTTGATGGGATATCAAGTTCGATCTGGAATTCATTGATCTGATCATCGCTGAGGTGACCCTGCCACACTGTTGGTACTGACCCATCTTCAAGCGCAAACCAAGTATCCGATTCAGCAACGACTGCGACGATGTCTTTGTCTTCAAGGAGGAACATCGTTTCGTCATCGTCCGATGTATTTCCGACGGCAATACCGCCATCATAGGCTGCGAAACCAAATTTGCCATCAATGGAGACGTCATTGATAATTTTGCTACTTGGCACACGCCAAACCCACGAGGTCTTGTTGGTCTCAAAACCAAACCCTGCAGGACCCCAGTGCCACAACGTCCCATCTTCGATGAGGACGTCATTCAAGTCGCCATCGGCGAGTGTGAGAAGATTGGATGCTCCAGAATCAAGTCCAACGAGGGGGACCTGTAACACTTCCATCATCGCTGCATCTGGTGCGAGAGAGGTCTGGTTTTCAATCAAACTTTCAACAATTCGTGGCGAAAGTCGACCCAACCCATTGGTCGATGCAATGGTAACTGCATCGCTTTCAGTCAAAAGTTGCAAACCAGATTCATCCGCACCGATGCTTTGGTTGAGCGTTTCGGTCAGCGCATTCATGATCGGTTCAACCGCAGAACGCTTCTCATCCACGCCCTCCAGTGAAATTCGGATTGAAGTCACGTTCCCTTCAGACTGCTGCCATTCTTGGGCGGTAAGCAGATCGGTGAACATGGCTGGCGTCGTCGTTCCTGCAAGTTGGCCTTGACCTGCCATCGTGACCACTTGATGGATTGAAAAATTCTCTTCAACCCTCTCGATTCCGTTTTGGCTGCGAATATACCAACCCAATTGGACCTCATCTCCTGCCCTCACATCCAGTTCATCGGCAAACACCTGGTTGACCACAATCTGAGGAGTTGAAGAGAAACGATTGATCTCTTCCAATTCAAACCACGTTAAACCATTCTCTTTCGAACCAATTCGGACGCCATCCTGATGTTCAAGAGCGAACCATGGTACACTCGGATCAGCACGATCTTCTGATGTAACAACCGATGCAGAGAGTACTCTTCCGGCTTGCACGTATTCCACACCGTCCAATTCCGCTTCACGAATCTCAGTAACAATGGACTGAGGAATTTCGGTCACTTGACCTGCAGTTGTATCGAAACCGGAAATCAAGACATCCGTTTCGCCCCATGCGGCCTCAACTTCTTCACGAACAGTTTGGTCCAAAGAATCTCCAACAATCAACGATGAGGAGATGATTGCTGAGCCGATCATCAAGCCTACCATGAGGAGTGCCGCTTGGCGTTTCTTCCGAATGAGTTGTTGCCACGCCAATCGAAAAGCAAGCAGTCGCCGAGGTGAAACAATGGCTTGAATTCCAAACAAACTCACCATTCCGAACATCAGACCACCAACGAATCCATTCATCGTTGTGAATCCGAGCCAAATGAGAATGAAATACGAAAGTAGTCCGTCGACAATTGGAGTGAGTAAAATCAGAAATCGGACTCCAATGGAACATTCTTTTCTCAACCCATAAGCTGCTACGAACGCACCTACAGAAAGAAGGAGCGCAAGAAGCAGGAGAAGGAGCACGTTTACTCCTCCGCAAGAGATTCCTCAAGAAAACGACCATCGGTCATCCGACAGATGGAGTCGCATTGTTGTGCAATTGACTCATCGTGTGTGACGATGAGGAATGTCGTGTTTCCAACACGGCACAGCGTCTGAAGAAGTTGGATGATCGAAGCTGAGGTTTCAGCATCCAAGTTTCCAGTTGGCTCGTCACAGAGAACGATGGCTGGACGATGGACTACTGCGCGTGCGATAGCAACACGCTGCTGTTGTCCTCCCGAGAGTTCAGCAGGACGATGCTCTAAACGTTCACCCAATCCAACCGCAGTAAGTGCCTTTGTGGCTTCCTGACGTGCTTCATTTGCCGGTTTGCCTTGAATGAGCAACGGCAACTCGACGTTTTCAAGAGCGGTCATCACAGGAAGAAGGTTGAATTCTTGGAAAATAAAACCCATGTTCTTTCCACGCACTCGTGTGCGTTCATCATCACTTGACCCGTACAGGTTTTCACCGTTGATCATAACCGTGCCTGAATTGGGCTCGTCGATTCCTGATAAGACGTTGAGAAGAGTGGTTTTTCCACAACCCGAGGGGCCCATAATCGCCACCATTGAACCTTGCTTGACGGAAAGGGAGACATCCTGAACGGCTTGAATCACGGACTCGCCGGACTCGTACAATTTCCATAACCCTTCAGCCCGGAGTGCGAACGCCATGGAGAACCATACGGCTACGTATTGATAAACTGCCGCATGAACCTATGTCCATGTCAGCAGGATACGTACGCATCCTCGCTTTCGGGCCAATTGCCGAGGCAATCGGCTCTCGTACATCCAAAGTCGAATGGCGAGAAAATCTCAGCATTGAGGACATCGTTCTTGAACTGGAAATGGGACATTGGCTTGGCCAAGGTTTGGCAGTAGCCTTGAACGGAGAACGTTGTCCTCTCGACGTCCATTGTCAACGCGGTGACGAAGTTGCTCTTCTACCACCCGTATCCGGTGGTTGAAAGGGTTCCCTTCACCCTCGACAATGGCAAGTCTTGAAAGCC
>Ga0255759_10004282_pt1 | contig 12373 bp, 9 predicted proteins | sample 101ome_20_FD_179959 | JGI IMG/M metagenome (GOLD analysis project Ga0255759, IMG submission 179959) | Coastal salt marsh microbial communities from the Groves Creek Marsh, Skidaway Island, Georgia - 101404AT metaG (version 2) | ecosystem: Environmental > Aquatic > Marine > Intertidal zone > Salt...
GAATTGGGGATTTCAAAAAGTCATGTTAGTCTTGCAGACGAAAAAAATTATGCAATTGCATTTGCTGTATTAGAAAAATGAAAAGATTAATTTTACTAGGTCCTCCAGGGGCAGGAAAGGGAACCCAGGCAGATCTTTTATGCAAAGAATTCAATATACCCAAAATAAGTACCGGAGACATGTTAAGAGAAGCTATTGCTAATCAAACGGATTTGGGTAAAGAAGTTTCGAGCATTTTGGATTCCGGTGCATTGGTTTCTGATGAAATCATTGGATCTTTATTAGAAGAAAGGCTGTCTAATGATGATTGTGCAAATGGTTATTTATTGGATGGAGTTCCTAGGACTCTTGGGCAAGCATCAATATTAGAAAGAATGGGGATTGAGTTCACCAACGTAATAGAGATAAAAGTTGATGACGAAGTAATTGTAAACAGAATGTCAGGAAGGCGCGTACACCCTCAATCAGGTAGAAATTATCATATTGATTTCAATCCACCAAAAAAAGAAGGTTTAGATGATCTTACGAATGAGCCTCTTATCCAAAGAGAGGATGATAAGCCTGAGACTGTTCTAAAAAGATTGGATGTTTACCATGAAGAAACAAAACCACTAAGTGATTTTTATAAGAAAGTCTCTGAGGGAGGATCGCTTGTCTATTCATCTGTAGACGGCTCTAAAAGTGTCACTGAAGTATTTAATGATGCTTTAAAATCACTTTAATGAACATTTTAAGTTTTGATACCTCAGGCGATACCTCATCAATTTCATCAAAATTAGGAGATGATTTACTGTCATTTCAAATTTCACACCAACGAAAAGAGCGTCCTGATTGGGAAAATTTTCTAAACCACATCGGTATCTTTTCGAATGAGGATATTAAGAGGTTTGATTTATTGGTATTCGGAAGGGGGCCTGGATCTTATACAGCAATTAGAAGTTCCGCCACATTTTTAAAAGCTATCAGCCATACTAATAAAATACCACTAATGGCTTTATCAAACATGCAATCTCTTGCTTACAAATACTTTCAAAATAATAAAACTTCAGATGATATATCTGTTTTATTAAATTCAGATATACAAGATGAATTCTTTTATGGAAAATTTAACTTTGCTAAAAATTCAAATCCTCATGAGGAGTTGCTGACAAATAAAGAAGCTCAATATCAAGCTCTTATAGCTTCTAAAAAAATAATAATAGGCAATGGTAATGACATATCTAATACTGAATATCTTAAATCAAATGCAGAAGATCATTTAAAACTTGCAGCACATTTATATGATCCGAAATTAGAATATAGAGCCATTGATGCTAATCCAGTTTATTTAAAACCAACAAATTATAAGAAAGCAAAATAATGGAATTAATCCTTTTATCAGTTCTTCTTGCAATTATTCAAGGTTTAACTGAATTTCTGCCAATTTCAAGTTCAGCACATTTGTTATTACCTAGTTTAATTTTTGGTTTTCAAGATCTTGGACTAAGTTTTGATATTGCAACACATATTGGAACTTTAACAGCGGTTATCTATTTTTTTAGAAAAGAAATCTACAGCATGATTCTTTCATTAAATCCCAAAAGCGATAATCATGATGATAGAAAGTTAACTTTATTTTTATGTATTTCAACTATCCCAATAGTTTTGGTCGGTTTGCTTGTTGGAGACCAGATACAAGCAAGACTATTTGATATTTCAACTATAGCAATTGCAAATATACTATTTGCTGGGATTTTATTAATTGCTTATTTATCAAATAAAACCTCAAAAAGCCTGTATCAGCTAACAATTGCTAGCGCAATTTTAATCGGCTGTTTTCAAATTTTTGCATTAATACCAGGTGCTTCTAGGTCTGGAGTTACAATTACTGCAGCTCTTTTTGTCGGTTTAAGTTTAAAAGACTCTGCAAAATATTCTTTTTTGCTTGGCATTCCAACTATTCTTGGAGCCCTAGTTTTTTTAATAAAAGATCTTTTAGATGACGGCCTATCAATTGATATAAATATATTACTTATTGGATTTATTGTTTCCTCAATAATTGCTTTTTATACAATTAAAATATTTTTAAAGTTTGTTGAAAAAATTGGTATTTATCCATTTGTTATATATAGATTCTTACTTGGGTTGATATTGATACTATTACTTCTGTAATGGAAATTTTTTCAAACATCAATAATACATATTTAAATGAGATATCAAAAAAGCATAGCTTAGACTTAAAGATTAACAAAAAACCTAAATACCCGTGTTTTGAGTTTAAAGATGAAGCATTGCAATTCTCTTTTACAGATAAAATTTTTTTAAAGCTAGACTTTTTAAAAGGCTCTATTAACTACAGGTTACAAAGAGCACAGCATGAAAAACATTTAAAAAAAGCCATTGGTAAAAATAAAGAACCACAGCTAATACTTGATGGGACTGCGGGACTATTATCAGACACATTAATTCTTTTATCTTTAGGTCATAAAGTTATTGCATGTGAACAAAGTAAGTATATATATTTATTAATTTCAGATGCAGTAAGAAGGGCCGTGGGCCAGTTAGATTTTTTAGAGAATTTAAGTTTAGTTAACCAAAATTCTATTGATGTATATCTTGAAAAAGAGAACATTGACATAGTTTATCTAGATCCATTATTCCCTCAGGATAAAAAGCAATTAAAGAGATCTAAATCTATATATGCACTGAGGGATATATTAAAACTTGAAAAGATAGCTACTAATGACGATAAGCTTTTTATAAAATTTAATGAGCTAAAGCCAAAAAAAATTATTCTAAAGAGACCTCTTAAGTCTGAGATTATTTATAATACGCCTAACTATCAAGTTAAAGGTAAATCTACAAGATTTGATATTTATATTTAATATAGGAGTTGCAAATGAATCCATTTAGCATGATGAAAGATGTAAAAAATATGGAAAAGATGATGAAACCGGCTTTAGAGAAGTTTATGCGAGAATCAGGTTTTGTTAAAAAAGAAGAGCTTGATGCATTAAAGAAAAGGGTTGATGAGCTAGAGACAAAGATTAAAAAATTGTAAATAAAAGCAATTGAATCTAAAAGACAAACACAAACAAATTGAAAATCTTTTTAAATCTATTTTTACCGATCTACCCTTTGTAAAAATATCTTATGAAAGTAATCTTGTCTCTGTAATAGATACCTCAAAAGACAATAGCGACCCTCCAAGAGTGGATATAATTGAAGGGGATATATATATTATTGATTTTTGGGATGGTTACTCTGCCGGAGATAGAATCAAAGAAAAAAATCTAGAAAAGAGTCTTAAGTACTTTAAAAAATTTCTAAAAAAACTCCACAAACAGATAGTTAGATTTTACTAAGCATCAATCTCTTAAATGATTTGTGCCTTTAACTAAATATTTAAAGCTTGTAAGTTGCTCAACACCAACAGGTCCTCTAGCATGAAATTTCCCTGTTGCAATGCCAATTTCACCACCAAGACCAAATTCACCACCATCAGCAAATTGTGTAGATGCATTATGCATAACAATTGCGCTATCTATATGTTTTTGAAAAATTTCTGCTCTTTCATCATTCTCAGTAACAATAGATTCTGTATGTCCAGATGAGAATTCTTCTATATGCAAGATAGCTTCGTTTAGTGATTTAACTACTTTAATACTAATTATTGGTAATAGGTATTCTGTAGTCCAATCTTTTTGAGTTGTTGGAATGACATTAGGGTTAATGTTTTGAACAATCTCACAACCTCTAACTTCACAGTCATTTTGAATAAGATTATCTATTAATTCAGGTAATATTTTATCAGCCGTTTCATGATGGATAAGAACTGTTTCTACAGCACCGCATATTCCTGGTCTTCTTAATTTTGCATTATGAATTATTTCAATCGCTTTATATTTTTTTGCAAACTTATCTACATAAATATGACAGATGCCCTCTAAATGTCCAAAGACTGGTACTTTGGCTTCTTTTTCTACTTCAGCGACTAAGCTTTTACCGCCTCTTGGAACTATTACATCAATATTTTTATTCATTCCATTTAGCATGTGTTTGACTATTTCACGATCTGTTGAATTAATAACTTGTATAGCAGAGGTTGGTAGCTTTGCATCACAGAGACCTTTTTCAAGGCACTCTCCAATAGCTAAACTTGAGTGAATACTGTCAGAGCCACCTCTAAGAATAGAAGCATTACCAGATTTAAGGCATAAGGCTCCGGCATCAGCAGTAACATTAGGTCTGCTCTCAAAAATTACTCCAATGACCCCAAGAGGTGTTGAAACTCGTGATATTTTTAAACCATTAGGTCTTTCCCAAGAGCTTTGAATTTTGCCCACGGGATCTTCAAATGATGCAATTTCTTCAAGAGACTTTCTAATATCATCAAGACGATCTTTATTAAGCATCAATCTATCAAGAAAAGCAGGACTAATATTTTTTTCTTCAGCTTGTTTTAAATCTTTTTTATTTTCTTCAAGAATTTTATTAGCTGACATTCCAATATGCTCAGACATTTTTAGTAGAGCTAGATTTTTTTGCTCACCGGATGCAATAGCTAATAATTTTGATGCTTTACGTGCTGATTCACCTATTTCGATAATGCTTTTATATTTTTTCATACCTTAATTAAACCTTGTTGCTTTGGACGATAGCCTTGATAGGCTAGTTATAGGATTTTCTTTCAAGCCAGAGGTAATAATTACAGAGCACTTTTCTTTGAGGCATATTTCAGCTGCCTTAATTTTTGAAATCATTCCGCCTTTACCGTGTTTGGATGCTTCGCCTGCCATATCCATTATTTTTTTATTAATGCTTGATACATTTTTTACAAGAATTGATTGCTCTTTTTTTGATGGTGGGCTTGTATATAAGCCATCAACATTTGATAAAAGCACCAAACAATCTGCATTAATCAGTTTAGAAATTCTAGCAGCCAAAATATCATTGTCTCCAAACTTTATTTCATCTGTTGCCGTTGTATCGTTTTCATTAATAATAGGTATGCATCCAAGTCTTAATAGATTATCCAAAGTTGCTATAGCATTTGCAGAGGATTTTTTGTTTTGGGTATCAGATGGACTTAGTAAGATTTGTGCAACTTGTCTATTAAGTTTTTTGAATTCATTTTTCCAACTAGTAATTAGCTCAATTTGGCCTCTAGCTGCTGCAGCCTGAGACTGATTAAGGTTAATTTTATCAGGAAGCCCTAACTTTTTTTTGCCAAGTGCTATTGCACCAGATGAGACAATAATTATCTCTTTTTTCTTTTTTAATAACTTATCTATATCTTCAGAGATATTTTTTAAAACTTGTTTTTTTACACCACCTTTTTTATTAATAATTAAAGATGAACCAATTTTGATAACAATTTTTTTTGATTTATTAAAGCTGTTAATTTGCATGTTGCGATTATAAAGCCAACTTTTTGATTAACAATTGATTTATACTACATTTACATGAAAAAAGTATCTATTTTTTTAGTATTTTTAGTTGCAGCATGCGGGGGTGGTGGAGGCTCATCTTCAACTTCCGAAGTAAATAATAATTCTCTAGAAATTTTTATATCTGGATTAAATACAAATGGGCTAAGTTTTGAAAGCCAAAATATATCTCTTAGCTCTTCAAATAATAGTTGTAGATATTTAGTACAAAATGAGGATCTTATTCATTTAGAAACTTTAGATTCAAGAAATTTTTCATTCAGAAACCCAATATTGTATGAGGGTTCTAGGAGTTATGAAATTAATTTTATAACCATTCCCGCAAGTAACTGCCCCTTAGCATCTAAAAAAGTTTCTATGATTGTTAATAAATCTCCAACCCAATTTGAAGTAATTCCTGAAAATATCCAAAATTTAGCAACAGAATATTATCAAGTTAATGATATTGGTTTTGGAGGTATAGTTATATCTGATAGATATTCTGCAACTATATGTTATCCAACACCTAATGATTGCACTACCTATGAGAATGAGCTATTTGGACAAGATGCACACAACATGATCTATGGTGATTTCAATGGTGATGGCTATGAGGACTTTGCAGTGGCCTGGGCAATTTTTCCTCATACTTTAGAAGAATCAAAAAAAATTGATGCACCTATAAATATTTATTTGAATAATAGGCTTGGTGGTTTTTCAGAGGATTTAAGCATTTATTATAGCGGTGCTGCACCAACACACCCCTTTGCATATAGAATTTTAGCTGAAGATTTCAATGGTGATGGCGTAGATGATATTTTTGCAGGATCAATGGGGCGACAGTATAGATCAGAGGACTATTCTGAAAATTATATAAGACCATATCCTCATCTTTTATTGTTATCAGGTATAGATGGAAAACTTAAAGAAAGCGCATCTAATATCACAGATGATAATAATGGAGAGGGTATGTTATGTAGCTTTGCGCATGATGCAAGTGCAGGTGATCCAGACGGAGATGGTGACATAGACATCTATGCATGTAATGTTCTTTTAATTAATGATGGCAATGCTAATTTTGAAATCCATCCATATATTAATCTTGATTGGTCATGGAATAATGGATATGGCAATCCAATGTCTAGCTTGGTTGAAGATTTAAACAATGATGGTTTTGATGATTTAATTTTTTGGAATATGGATGATAGACAAAATTGGCAAGATACTGATGAGGGGCATATTTTATTGAGCAATAATTCATCGGAAATTCAAAATTGGGAAAATATAGCTTTACCCGTTGGGCCATTCGGTGATAACAAGAATAAGTTTAATCATGCTGTATCTGGTGATTTCAATAATGATGGTTTTATGGATGTTGCCATAGCCATAACAAGAGGCCTACCAGATTATTATGAAGGCGCATATATACAAATTTTAATAAATGACACAACTGGAAAGTTAGTAGATGAAACAGCCAGCAGATTTCCTATAAATAACCAGGTTAGGTTTGATAAACATCATGGAGAGGGAAATATTTATGCTCGAGATATGAATAATGATGGTTTTCTTGACATTATTCATTCTACTCGTGATTGGCAAAGTGATTTTAATGGAAGTCATATTATGCTAAATGATGGATATGGTAATTTTTCTTCTGTTTTAAACTCAGACCTTCCAGAAAGACCATATAGAGGCGGCTGGAATCAGCCTAAGGTTTTAATGAAAGGCATGCCTATAAATGCTGACAACTCAGAGTGTTTAGATTTAATATCAGTCACTGATTCTGGGTTTGAAGATACTAATGATACTAGAAATTATTTATTTACTCTTGTAAATCTAGAGTGTTTAGATTAAAAAGTTTATATATATTTAATTAATACACACATATATATGAAAAAACTTGGGGTTATTTTCTTTACTTTTATTTTCGTTGTCTCCTGTGGAGGAGGCGGTGGAGGCGGTGGAGGCTCAACACCACCTCCAAACCCAGCTCCAAGTGTTAATTTGTCTGCATCACCAACAGAACAGCTTGTTAATTCTAATGTAACCCTAACTTGGTCATCATCTAACGCAACTTCATGTAGTGCTTCTGGTGATTGGTCAGACACTAAGAGCACATCTGGCTCTGAAGATGTCACAATAAGCAAAGCGGGTTCTAATACCTATTCACTAGCTTGTAGCGGGGCAGGTGGCACTAGATCTGATGTTGTAAGTGTAATTGGTTATAGAAATACTGATGGTATTGTCGTAGATGGATATATCTCAGGTGCTGATGTTTTTATAGATGAGAACGATAACTTTATAAATGATGGCTCAGAATATTCAACTACTTCAGATAACGAAGGTAAGTTTACCATTAGATACGCTAACGGTAATTTAGTATCGATAGGTGGAACTGATTTAGACTCACAAACCCTGTTAGATAATTTACTTATTACCCATAAGCTCACCGGTCATAGTGAATTTAAAGCAGTTACTCCTGTAACTTCTATTGAAGCTTTCATGGAGGTTGGGGCAAATATTAATAATGCTTTGGGAATAGATTCAGCTATTGATATTAGTGTTACTGACCCAGTTGCTAATAAAGGCGATGGCGGCATTTATGATTTTTTATACGAAAAGGGTAATCAGCTAACGGTACTAGCCTATGCGCTGCAAAACATAACCAACGATCTCAATGTCACAAGCGAAACGACAGAAGATTATTTTAAAGCTATAGCTGAGGAAATTGAAACTGAATTTAACGAAACCTCAGTGAAAGTAGACATAGAAACTGAAACCTTTGTTAATAAAGCTTTTGAAAATGTTATTGCTGCCAAATCAGTAACTATAGATGAAACAGCTAAAGCCAATACCATAAAAGCTCTTTCAGGGTTTTTACCCATTGTTGAGGTAAAAGCATCGGATAATCTAACGACTTCGGTTATTAGATTTGCTGTCTCTACTTTACAAGAAGATATCAAAGCAGTTGCCAATGGCACTGCTTCAGCTGAAAAAGTTGCCAGCTATACCTCTGATGTAATTAACTATATAGCTCAAGATCAAAATATTAGCTCTAATGATATAACGCCTGATATCAGTGCTATAGACGATAGCATAACCACTGCAGAAGACACGCCAGTAAACGTTCAAGTGCTTGCTAATGATTCATACATAACTACAGCACCTATAAGTATAAGTGCTACCAATGGAGATAATGGTACAGTAGAAGTGGCTGAATCCTCTCCAGAGCAAATTACTTATTCACCAGATACAGATTATTTTGGGTCAGACACATTTAGTTACACTATTACACAGGGCGATAAAGTTTCCTCAGCTGATGTTAGTGTAAACATCTCTCCAGTTAATGATGAGCCATCACTTGATATTGCATCCACTATTCAAGTCCCTGAAGGAGAGATATTAGTAACAACCATATCCGTATCAGACCCAGATGAAGATGAATTAACTCTAACTTTAGGCGGTACTGATGCAGAGAGTTTCAATCTCTCAGATGAATATGTGCTCTCTTTTAAAGAGGCACCAAATTATGAAACTAAAAGCTCTTATTCAATCACTCTAATGTTGACCGATGGCACTGTTTCGATTAATAAAATGGTAACTATAAATATTTTCACTTTATTTAAAGGTATAACAATTGATGGTTACATAGAAGGTGCTGAAATTTTTATTGATCAAAATTTTAACTTTAGAAAAGATACTGGTGAATTATCCTCGGTAACTGCTGAAGATGGCAGCTTCAGCATTCCTATGAATAATTCAGATTTATTCAACTGTCTCAAATCAAGGCCAATTGTTGCTGAAGTACCTATTGGAGCTATTGATTCCACTCTTGGTGAGGTTACAGAAGAATTTCAAATGATTCTTCCATCTATAAATGATACTGGCCACTTAAATATAGTTATATCACCATTCACAAGCTTATTAGGTGATGCCATTATTAAGGCTAAAAATTTATCATCAATTAAAGATGAGTTATCTTTGGAGCAAGGGTGTGGTGATATCGGGGATGAAATATCTTTAACAATATCTAATGAATTAAATCAAATCAAAAACTCTTTAAGCTCGAGTTTAAATGTTTCATATGAGGATCTATTTATCGACTTTATAGCAGATGCATCAAATACAAAAATAAATGAACTAACAGCTCAGAATATAGCAAAATTTTTTCCATACTTTAAAGTACTAACTGATGAATTTGATGAAGAGCTTTCATCTCTTCATAGCAAAATAATCAATACTAATTTAACCATTGAAAGTGAATCTATAAATGCAATAGTATCTGATCCAGAAATATCTGAGATCCCTCTTAACTTTTCAGCAATATATAAAACTGAGCCTAATGAAAAAGGTTGGTTTATTGAAGAAAAAATTAAGGCTAATGGAGCAAAAATTAATAATAAGACTGGAGAGCTTTCTCATTATGTGTGCTTTAGTAATAATGAGGATTGTATTACTGATAATTTAAGCTTAGCTTCACTTAGAGATGCATCAAAACGATATACTCGTACAAGCTCATTTATTAATAATGAATACAATTCGTTATCCTATAATTATCAACTTGTCGTTGAAGATGAGCAAAGAGTAGATTTTGATTTTGATGGTAATCCAAGTAGCAGGGTCTGCATACTTCAGAACTGGCTATATCTTGTCCCAGTTAATCAAAGAGAGAACTTTACAACAAATGATAGGTATAACACTGGAGCCTCCTCAGGCTCTGATGAAAGTGATGACTGTGTAACAGAATTAGCCAATAAGGGTGATGCATTATTTGTTGCTCTGGTAGATAGTTATGATGATGGGGTTTATTTTGAAGAAATAGACATTAGAATCACTAATCCAAATTTTAGCAATTCTACATTTTTTGCTAACAAGGTTAATGATGTATATAACAACAGAGATAATCTAGATATAGATCCATTAATAAGAGAAATAGCATTAGTTCCAAGAACCTTTAGAGCAATAAATATAATTAGAGATAAAATTAGCGAAAGTTCATCTGATCAAGTTTCAATTATTTGGACTAAAAGGAATACTGCAAGTCAAATAGTAGAATCATCTACAATTACTATTGATTCAAATCCAGAAAATGATAACTTCACTTATGCAACATATATCAACTCTGAGACTGGCTCAATTAGGTCTGAGTTAATAAATTCATCAGGGCAACAAGCAAGGGATGATTTATTTTCAATCATAAGTTCTAAATCACCAGTTTTTAATACTGAAGAGTTTATAGGGAATTCCCCGGTAACAGATAATCGAACACCTATCAAAGGAACTACAATTGACGGTTATATCTCCGGTGCAAATGTATTTTTTGATGTTAATTTTAATCAAAGGCTAGATGCTGGTGAATATAGTGCTCCTACAGATGAGAATGGAGAATTCGAAATTATAGTTGATAATAATGATCTATCATGTGTTAGAAATAGACCTATAGTTGCAAATATACCAGTCGGTGCAGTTGATTCCTCACAAGGCATAGTAACAGAAGCATATCAAATGTTACTCCCATCAGTTAATGATGCAGGTTCAAACAAGATAGTTATTTCACCATTCACATCATTATTAACAGAGGCAATCTTAAAGGGTAAGGCTGCGTCAGAGATTGATGAGGATCTCACAGTTTTTCAAGGTTGCTCTTCGGAAGGTAATGCAGTTGCAGAAAATATTTCAACTGAGGTAAATGCACTTTTAAATGAGATTGAAAATACATTCAATGTGACTTGGGAAGATTTAATATCTGATTTTATTGCTACTGGTGGCACCAATAATATTACTGAAGATATTGCAGTAAAAGTTGCAGCATTTTTCCCTTATTACAAAGAAATAAAAGATGAGATTTCATCTGAATTATCCACTAGATATAACAAAGATGTAACACCTAACGTATCCCTTTCAAAAGATTCATTAGAGGCAATTCTTTCTGATGGAGAATTCACAGAATTGCCACTTGAATTTTTCTCGGTTTATCAAACCAGCCCAAATGCTCAAGGGTTTTACAATGTAGATGAGATAAGCTCGACTGGTGCAACTGTAACTGCAAATGGAGAGCTAAAAAGATATCTTTGTACTTTGAGCAATTCAGCTGATTGCGATATTAGCGGCTTAACTTTAAATGGAGTTGGTAATGCCTCAAAGAACTATATCCGACAAGTGAATATCAATAATGATAGTTTTACTGTTGATGGCGTAGTTGGAAACATTAATATCAGAGGAAGAGACTCAAGAGGTGTCAGAAACGAAGATTCTAATCCAGAATCTTATTGTGAATCAGAAGAAACTATCCAATTTGTTGGCCCTCAAGATAGCAAAGGGCTTCAAATGGAATACAGGTATGGTTTTGGTAGAGGTGTAAATAATTTAAAAGATTGTTCATTCTTGCCAAATTATGGACCCTCAATCAGTCTTAGAATTGAAAAACAAGGCAGGGGTGAAAACTTCCCAGATACTGCTCCAACCTGGGCTATACAATTTGGTGTAAATAACTTGGGTACCTCTAGATTAACTGAGAGCAAGGTATTTAATATTATTGATAACGATGATTTAGACCCAGAAGCTTTGATTAAAGAGGTAGCTCTAATTCCTGCCGCTTTTTCAGAACTAGCTGATATGAGGAAGTTACTCTCATACGGTGAAGGTGTTTATTATTACTATTCTCCAAATACAAGTGTTGATTATGACAGTGGCGAAACATTTAAATCTTATTGGTTGCAAGCTTCATCTGCACCAAGAGATGATCAGTTCTATATCAATGAATGTACTCCTGATGATGGCTGCAATGATGTTGGCGAAAGATTATTTGGACAAGCTGCTAGGGATGCTATGTTTAATATAATGAGTGGTTCAAAATATGATTACGATGGCTTTATCGGAGAATCTGCTCCAGTATCTAATATTTTATTTGAGTATGAGAGCTCCGGAGTGCAATTTAATGATAATTTGGTAGATGGCAAACAAAG
>Ga0255759_10004284_pt1 | contig 12370 bp, 10 predicted proteins | sample 101ome_20_FD_179959 | JGI IMG/M metagenome (GOLD analysis project Ga0255759, IMG submission 179959) | Coastal salt marsh microbial communities from the Groves Creek Marsh, Skidaway Island, Georgia - 101404AT metaG (version 2) | ecosystem: Environmental > Aquatic > Marine > Intertidal zone >...
CCGGGCTTTGCCGAAGCCGTGCAAGGGCCCTGGCTGATGGAACAAATGGAAGCGCAAGCCGCCAATGTCGGCACACAAATTGTTTCCGACATCATCACCGAGGTGGATTTGAGCGTGCGCCCCTTCACTGCCAAAGGCGATAGCGGCCAGAGCTTCACCGCCGATACGGTGGTGATTGCCACCGGCGCACAAGCCAAATGGCTGGGCCTGCCCTCGGAAGACAAGTTTCAAGGCTTTGGCGTGTCGGCCTGTGCCACATGCGACGGGTTTTTCTATCGCAATAAAAAAGTGCTGGTTGTCGGCGGTGGCAATACCGCCGTGGAAGAGGCTTTGTTCCTGACCAATTTTGCCAGCGAAGTGACGCTGGTGCATCGGCGCGATGCGCTGCGCTGCGAGAAGATTCTTGAGCAGCGTTTGCTGGCGCATGAGAAAATCAATGTGCTGTGGGACAGCGCGATTGATGAAATTCTCGGTGATGAAAACCCGCTCGGCGTCACCGGCGCGCGCATTAAAAACACCAAGACCGGCGACACGCATGAGGTGGAAGCCGACGGCGTTTTCATCGCCATTGGCCACGCGCCCTCGACCGAATTATTCGCCGCGCAGCTGGAAACCAAAGCGGGCGGCTATCTCATCACGGCAGACAATTCCACCGCCACATCCATACCGGGCGTTTATGCCGCCGGAGATGTGACCGATGATATTTACCGCCAAGCGGTCACCGCCGCCGGCATGGGCTGCATGGCGGCACTGGAAGCGGAAAAATATCTCGCTGAAATGGAAGCTGAAAAACAAGCGGCGGAGTAATCACCCCGCTCACTCCCCCCGCCATGCCATTTCACGTGGCGTTTTACGCCCCGTTTGGCGTTTTGGGCGTAAAACTTTCGGCAGATGGGCGGTTGAGTCCATGCCGTGCTGAGCGGTCAGCTGCAACAAGGAAGATGAGATATCGTGCAGCCGCTCGGCCACCACATGCACGACAATGCCGCTTCTTTGCACGCGGCCTTCAATGCGCATCAGCCGCGCGCCAATGGTGATGCGGCGATAGCGTTCAAAACGGTCGGGCCAAACGACAATATTGCCGGTGCCGGTTTCATCTTCCAGCGTCAAAAACACCACGCCTTTGGCACTGCCCGGACGCTGGCGACAAATCACCAAACCGGCAATGGTGATGCGCTTGCCATTGGGGGCATTTTGCAAGCTTGCGAGCGGCTGCACATGCTGCGCCGCCAGCCTGTCGCGCAAAAACGCCATGGGGTGGTTTTTCAGCGACAATCGTAAAGCGGCATAATCTTCCAACACTTCCATGCCGGGCGGCAAAGCGGGCAAAGCGGCGTGTTCATCTTCGGCCACAGCAGGCGATACGCCCTGCCCGTCAAACAGCGGCAAGGCGGGCGCTTTGCTTTCCGGCGCCAGCGCGCGCACCGCCCATAAGGCTTGGCGACGCGTCAGGCCAAGCGCAGCAAAGGCATCGGCGCGCGCCAAACGCTCCAATGTCGCCACGCCAATGGCAGCGCGTGCCGCGCAATCGGCGACACTGTCAAACGCCCCGCCTTGATGACGCGCCGCGACCAGCGCCTCGGCATCGGCTTTCAACAGACCGCTGATTTGATTGAAGCCGAGCCGCAAGGCGATTGTCTCACCGGTATTTTCCAAATCGGCTTCAGCATCTGAGGCGTTAATGCATACGGGCAAAGCGATGACGCCCTGCCGCTTGGCCTCGGCGACCAATTGCGCAGGGGCGTAAAAGCCCATGGGCTGACTGTTGATGAGGGCGGCGCAAAAGGCGGCGGGGTAATGATGTTTGAGCCAAGCCGAGACATAGACCAGCAAGGCGAAACTGGCGGCGTGGCTTTCGGGAAAACCATATTCGCCAAAACCTTCAATTTGTTTGAAGCAGCGCTCGGCAAAATCGCGCTCATAGCCACGCGCCACCATGCCATCGACAAGGCGCAACCCGAACTCATGAATAATGCCGGTTTTGCGAAAGGTCGCCATGGCGCGGCGCAAGCGGTCGGCCTCGGCGGGGGTAAAGCCCGCCGCGACAATGGCAATCCGCATGGCTTGTTCTTGAAACAATGGCACGCCCAGCGTCTTGCCCAGCACTTCTTCCAATTCCTGCGAGGGAAAGGCGACCGGCTCCTCGCCATTGCGGCGGCGCAAATAGGGATGCACCATATCGCCCTGTATCGGGCCGGGGCGGACAATCGCCACTTCGACCACCAAATCGTAAAAGTCACGCGGCTTCAAGCGCGGCAGCATGTTCATTTGCGCACGGCTTTCGACCTGAAAAACACCGATGGATTCGGCGCGGCACAGCATGTCATAAACCGCGCTATCCTCCGGCGGCACATCGGCCAGCTCAAAAACCTTGCCGTGATGCGCCGCGATGAGGTCAAAGCTGCGGCGTATGGCCGACAGCATGCCGAGCGCCAGCACATCGATTTTCAACATGCCGAGCGCGTCCAAATCGTCCTTATCCCATTCGATGAAGGTGCGGTCATCCATCGCCGCATTGCCGATCGGCACCAGCGTATCCAGCCGCTCATTGGTAATCACAAAACCGCCAACATGTTGCGACAGATGGCGCGGAAAACCGATAAGCTGACCGGCCAGCGCCAAAGTAGCAGCAATGCCCGGCGTGTCCGGGTCAAGCCCCGCCTCAATGACATGTTCACGCGGCGGCGGCTTGCCACCGCCACCCCAATTCAGGGCAAGCAGCGCGCTGGCAACATCGCCCGACAGCCCCATGACTTTCGCCACTTCGCGCACCGCCGAGCGCGACCGATAGGTAATCACCGTGGCGGCAATACCGGCCCTCTCGCGACCGTATTTCTCGTAAATATATTGGATGATTTCTTCGCGCCGCTCATGCTCGAAATCAACATCAATATCGGGCGGCTCATTGCGCTCGGCCGAGATGAAACGCTCAAACAATAAATCAAGACGGCTCGGGTCAACTGCGGTAATGCCGATGCAATAACACACGGCAGAATTGGCGGCACTGCCGCGCCCTTGGCACAAAATGCGTTTGGAGCGCGCAAAGCGCACCAAATCATGCACGGTGAGAAAATAGGGGGCGTAATTCAAATCCTTGATGAGTGCCAATTCATGGCGTATCAGCCCGTCGAGCTTGTCCGGCACACCATCGGGAAACCGCGCATGCGCCCCGTCCCAAGCCAGCTTTTCCAAAAGCTCCTGCGGGGTGAGCACGGGGTCAAACGCATCTTCAGGATATTGATAGGCCAGCTCATCGAGCGAGAAATCACACGCCGCCAAGAGCTTTTCAATATTGGCCAGCGCTTGCGGATAATCGGCGAATAAACGCTGCGCCTCGGCCACCGGCTTCATATGCCGCTCGGCATTGCCGGCGAGGCGATAGCCCGCCGCATCAAGCCGCACATGCTGGCGAATACAGGCCACGACATCCTGCAAAGGTCGCCGTTCGGGCGCGTGATAAAACGGGTCGAAACTGGCCAGCACAGATGCGCCGGCCCAATCGGCCAGCGCCGCAATATCACGAAAACGCGCTTTGTCATCAGCCCCGTAAAGCGGCACCAAAAGCGCATAGACATGGCGCGTCGCGGCGGCTAATTGCGCCAGCTTTTCACCGAATATCGGTTCCAATCGGGGCGGCGGCACAGTCAACCAGCACAAGGCCGCATGGCGCGCCAAACCCAACACATCATCGATTGTGAGCAGGCATTCGCCCTTGCGGCCACGCCGATTGGCTTGCGTCAAACATTGCGACAGCGCGCCATAGGCGGCGCGACTGCGCGGATAGGCAATCACCTCAAACCCGCATTGCGTGACCAGCCGCGCGCCGGGCACATAGCGTAATCCTGCTTGTTTGGCGGCGGCGTGACCGCGCACCACACCGGCCAGCGTGTTGCGGTCGGCCAGACCGATGGCGCGATAGCCGAAAGCGGCGGCGGTTTCGACCATTTCCTGCGGATGCGATGCGCCGTGCAAAAAACTGAAATTGGAGATTGCCGCCAGCTCGGCAAACCCCGCCCCGCTCATGGAAACACCCCATGCATGAACCAGCGCGGCTGGCCTTTTTCACGCTCATACAGCCCGTCGCGATAGAGCCAGAAGCGATGGCCTTGCGTGTCTTCGACGCGGTAATAATCGCGGGTGCGGCGATTATGCCCGATAGATGCACTCTGCCTGTCACCGACCAGACCGTCCCACCATTCAGGCGCAATACGCTCCGGCCCATATGCGGCGGTGACCTCGTGCAAGACGCGTCGCCAGCGAAAGCGATATGGCGCGCCCTCGGGAATTTCGGCAATCACCTCAATCGGCTCCGGCGCGCACAGCATGAAAAGCGGTCGCGTGGCCGGGTCAATAATAGAAGAGACATCATCACCGCTTTGTTGCGCCTCCAACACGGAAGCAAAACGCACGGCACGCTCGGGAATATAAGATGCATGCGGCACGGGGCGCACCACCACATTAGCCCCCAAGCGGCTGACCAGCCTGTCATAAAGCCCGCCCAAAGCAGCCATTGGCGCAGCTTTACGCAAGCGGCCACTTAAACTGATATGTTCTTGCGGCGTAACAATCTCTGCCGTGCGCGCCGCCGCCAAGCGCAATTGCTCAATACCGAAACCGGCATCCAAGCCACCCGACAGTCGCGTCAATCTTTCTTCAAACAAGCGCAGCATATGCGCCGCATCGGCAGACGGATGCGCCAATGGCAAAGACAAGGCCATCACCGCATTGTCGGAACGGGTGAGCGCCAAATCAAGCCGCTGCGCGCCCTGCCCGGCTTGTTGCAATTGTGCGGCCAATGCCGCGCACAGCTCACCAATCAGCACGGCCAATGCCTCAATTTGCGTGACCCCTTGCGGCAGATTTTTATGTGCCTGAAATTGCGGCGGCGGCAAATAGGGATTGAGACTTTCCCCCGCCTGCCCCAAAGCCTGCTCCAAACGCAAAACCGGCGTCGGGCCGAAACGGCGGGTCAAATCGGCGCGTGGAAAACGCGCCAACTCAGCAACCGTATCGAGGCCAAGGCGCTGGCATAAATCAATATGCGGTGGGCTGAGCCGCAAAGCGGCCGGTGGCAAGGGCAATACGGCTTCCGCATCTTGCCCTTCCGGCACAATGGTCAAATCACTCGGGGCAAAGCGCGCCAGCCCCCAAGCTGCACCAATACTGCCGGCAATAGCGGCGCGCAGGGTGATGCTGCGCCCGTCGCGATAGGTCGCTAGCCTTGCCGCCATATCTTCAAGCAGCGCCCGTTCCCCGCCAAATAAATGCGCGCAGCCGCTAATATCCAACAACAAGCCGTAATCGGTCAGGCCATCACTTGTCTCAAGCGGCGTATCCTCGCCAATCCACGGCGTATAGCGTTGCAGCCAATAGGCACATTTTTGCAAGCGCGCTGCCGCATCTTGCGGGTCGGCCATCGCCGTTTGCACATCGGGCAATAGCGCACGCGCATCGGGCAAAGTCATGGCCGGATAAAGCCCCGCCTTACCCGCCGCACCATTGAGCGCGACCAAACGTTGCGCATTTTTGTGCATATCAATCAGTGCGAAAGGTTCGGCGACGTCATAATCGGCGCGGCTGGTCTCGGCCGCCCAATGCGGAAACCATAAAGCGATAATGCGGCGGCCTGTCAGCAGAGGCTCTTGTGGCTTGGGGGGAAGCGGCGCAGACATGGAAACTGCCTAAACAGCACGCCGCATAAGCGGCATAATATGGGGGTTTTGTTGCTGAGCTTGCGCATCTATATGGTGCGAATAGACCGCCCATCCGCCGGTCGGCGGCGGCGTGTCATAAGCCAATCGTAATTTTTCCAGCGTCACGTGCCAGCCATTATGCGGCAAAGATGCAATGCGCCAGCGCGTCGTCGCGGCTGAGGCACCGGTGCTGCCAAGCGCCAATATAAGCGGGCGTTCCGCATTGCGCGCGGCCAATGATAAGCGGCGGCTATGGGTAAAGTCAGGGGCGCTGTCTGAGCTGGCCAACAAGCTGCACGCAACCGACGCACAGCTTAACGCTTGCTCACCCGCCCATAATAAATCCGGCAAGGTAACGCCATCGAGATAAACCAGCCTTTGTGGTGACAGACCATGCGCCACCAAAGCCGGGCCATAGGGCTGACCGCCATCGCGACAAGCGGCATGGGTTTGGCCGTAAAGCAGTACATCATCTTCTGCCGCATGGTGCAGAAAGCGCGCCCCCAAACGATGCGCAAAGCCCAAAGCCGCCGCCATATCCGCAGATGTCTCAGCCGCTACTTCATGCAGCCCGCCGCATGGCAAACCGCCACCGGCATGCGCGCTCAGATAAGCATCAATATCGGCAAACCCCGTTGTGATAGAGGCACCTGCTTGCAGCACTGGCTCATGGCGCGCCACAAGCGTTTGCAATCGGTTCAGCTTGTGCTGCCGATTGGCCTTTTTCACCTGACTGTTTAATGCGCGCTGCATGCTTATTCCATTATTTGTTCTTGTTTTGTTCTAAAACGGGGATAAGCAGGAGTCAATGGTGCAACGCCCAAATATGACAATTATCTGATTTCAGCCGCGCCCCAATAAGTGTAACCGGCAATTTTTGGCGTGGACGGCACATACATTTCATCGAGATCGGTAATGTTGAAACCACCCTCTTCAATCAGTGTCGGAATTTTTCGATTGATATTGCAGCCGCCGAATAATTTGCCCCACACACCGTTCAAACGGTTCTGCCATTTTTCCACCGCCGCATCGGGCGCACTTCCATGCTCGGAAAACAGCAATTTGCCACCCGGTTTCAGCACGCGGCGCATATTTTGCATGGCTTTCAGCGTGTCGGGAATGGTGCATAGCGTGTAAGTCAGCAGCACCGTATCGACGCTATTATCATCGAGCGGAATTTCCTCGCCCGGCAAATCGATAAATTCAACGTCAAACGGCACTTTATCGGCCAGCGGCTTGGCGCGTTTCACCATATCGGGTGCGGGTTCCAGCCCGAACACCATATCCACCTTACCGGGGTCGTAATAGCCGAGATTATGACCTGTCCCCATGCCAATCTCGAGCACGCGCCCTTCGCAATGCGGCACGACTTTCTCGCGCTGTTTCAAAATCGGCTTGGTGCCGCACGCCGCTCCGATAAGACGCGGCAGAACATGTTTTTCGTATAAGCCCATGACGCCCTCCCTCACTATCGAGAAAGCGTGGCACAGATTGATATGGATTTGAAGCGGGTTTTAACCTCAGCTTTAACCGCTGACCAGCGCCGTGTAATCATCCATCAGGTTTTTGGAAATATCTGACGGGATGAATTTATATGGCCCGATTTCCGAGACCGGCGTCACTTCAGCCGCCGTGCCGGTGATGAAACATTCTGAAAAATCTGCAAGCTCATCGGGCATAATGGCGCGCTCGACAATTTCATGACCGCGCGCACGGGCCAGCTCAATCACCGTGCGCCGTGTGATGCCATCGAGAAAACAATCGGGTGTCGGCGTATGGATAACACCGTCTTGCACGAAAAACATATTGGCACCGGTCGCTTCCGCCACTTGGCCGCGATAATCGAGCATCATCGCATCGGCATAGCCTTTGCTCTCAGCTTCGTGCTTGGACAGGGTGCAAATCATGTAAAGACCGGCCGCTTTGGCATGGCACGGCGCGGTTTCCGGCGAGGGACGGCGATATTTCGCCATATCGAGGCGAATGCCCTTCAAGCGCTCTTCAGGGTCGAAATAAGACGGCCATTCCCAAGCGGCAATGGCGACATTAATGCGGTTTTGCTGCGCCGACACGCCCATCATTTCGCTGCCGCGCCAAGCGACGGGGCGAATATAGCCATCGGTCAAACCATTGGCTTCCAGCGTTTTGATGCAGGCATCGTCAATTTCTTCGACGCTGTAAGGCAGTTCGAAACCAAGCTCATTGGCCGAGTAAAACAGACGCTCCGTATGCTCGCGCAATTTGAAAATCGTGCCATTATAAGCGCGCTCGCCTTCAAACACGCAGGAGCCGTAATGCAAGCCATGCGTCAGCACATGCACCTTGGTATCAGCCCAAGGTGACATCTCGCCATTCATCCAAATGAATCCGTCGCGCTGGTCGAATGCAATGCTCACAAAATATCTCCCCGAGACGCCATATTGACGCCGTATATTTCGTGCTAGGATTATCAGTGAAGATAATTTATGTCAATAACACTGACCCTTTTGAGGCAGTTTGTGGCATTGGATATATGATGAGCAAAGTGAAAAACACGAATAATAGCGATTTCAACGATGCGATTGAGTTGATGTTCTTTGCCTATCGCGACTTTATTGCCGACCCCGATGTCATTTTGGAGGCGCATGGTTTTGGCCGCGCCCATCACCGCGTCTTGCATTTCGTGGCCGGCAATCCGGGCATTTCCATTGCCGATTTGCTGGATATTTTGCGCGTCACCAAGCAAAGTCTGGCGCGCGTGCTGCGTGACTTGATTGACGGCGATTATATTGAGCAGCGCATCGGTGCCAATGACCGCCGCAAACGGCTGCTGCATTTGACGGGCAAGGGGCTGGCCTTGCACGCCAAACTGCTCGCGCCACAAGAAAAACGCTTTGATGAGGTTTTGACGGCCATCGGCCCACAAGCTTTTGAACAATGGAAAAAGACAATGCGACTTGTCATCAATCGCGAAGACCGTGAAAATGTTGACGAGTTGATTATTCGGTCGCGACAGGCGCGCTCCGAAGACGGAAAGTAAAGGCGCATGAGCCAGCTGGACGAAACCACACCGCATATTTTAATCGTCGATGACGATACGCGCATCCGTGAATTACTGCAAAAATATCTCTCGGATAATGGCTATCGCACATCGACGGCGGGTGATGCGGTCGAAGCGCAAAGCAAAATGGAAGGGCTGGAATATGATTTGCTGGTGCTCGACATTATGATGCCTGGCCTGACCGGCCTCGAATTTACCGAAAAACTGCGTGCCGCGGAAAATCCGGTGCCGATTTTGCTGCTCACCGCTTTGGCTGAAACCGAGCAGCGCATTGAAGGCCTTTCCATCGGCGCAGATGATTATTTGCCCAAGCCTTTTGACCCGAAAGAATTGCTGCTGCGCGTGCAGAGCATTTTGCGGCGCAGCGTGTCTGATGAAGCGGCCATTGCGCCGCCGGAAGAAGTGCATTTTGGCGCGCATGTGTTCCGTTTTGAGCGCGGTGAACTGACCCGCGATGGCGCGCGCATTACCCTGACGACACGCGAAATTGAGGTGCTGCGTTGTTTGACGCAAGCACCGGGCCGCATTGTCAGCCGCACCGAACTGGCCGATGGCGAAGATATTTCAGAGCGCGCCATTGATGTGCAAATCAACCGCTTGCGCCGCAAAATAGAGAGCGATCCGCGCGACCCGATTTACCTGCAAACCGTGCGCGGCGCGGGATATGTTTTGAGGACCGATTAGCCATGTGGTTCTCGCCCGCCGCTTTTTTGAAAACCTATATGCCGACGGGCCTGTTTCCGCGCTCGCTGCTGATTATCGTCATGCCGGTGGTGGTGACGCAAATCGTTGTCGCCTTTGTGTTTATGGAACGCCATTGGTCAACCGTGACGCAGAGACTGTCGCGTGCCGTGGTGTCCGATATTTCCATGTTGGTCGATTTGCGCATGCGCGAACAAGGCGGCGATGGCGAGTTGCTGAGCCAAATGGCCGGTGATGCGTTTTCCATGTCGGTCGCTTTTTTACCCGGCGAGAGCCTGCCGCCTTCAGGCGAAACACCGATTGTCGCGCTCCTGCATCAATCTTTATCGCGCGAATTAAGCCAGCAAGTGGCGCGCCCCTTCTGGATAGATACGCAAACCTACGACAATTACGTTGATATTCGCGTGCTGCTGCCCGGCGAAGTGATGCGCGTGCTGGCACAAAGAAAGCGCGTTTATGCTACCAACACCCATATCTTCATGATCTGGATGGTTGGCACATCAGTCATTTTGCTGTTGGTGTCAGGCGTATTCTTACGCAACCAAATTCGTCCGATACAACGCCTTGCCGAAGCGGCTGAGGAGTTCGGCAAAGGGCGCAATATGCCTAATTTCCGCCCCGCCGGTGCAACAGAAGTGCGCAGTGCTGCTGCCTCATTTATCGAAATGCGTGACCGAATTGAACGCCAAATCGAGCAACGCACCACCATGCTGGCAGGTGTGAGCCATGACTTGCGCACGCCGTTGACGCGACTGAAATTACAATTGGCAATGCTTCCGGAAGGGCCGGAAATTGAGGAATTGAATACTGATATTTCCGAAATGGAAGACATGCTTGATGATTATCTGGCTTTTGCGCAAGGCTATCAGGGCGAAACCGCGACCGCGTCTGAGCTTGTGCCGTTTCTCAAACAAATTCATCATGATGCCGAACGGCGCTGGCCGAAAGTGCAAATTCGACTTACCGACGAGTTAGACCGTTCCGTCTCCATCAAATCAAATGCTTTTCGTCGCTGCTTGAATAATTTGATCAATAATGCGTGCAGCCATGCCGGCATGGTGCATCTTGGTGCGAAAATTAACGAAACCGAAGACACGGTGACAATTTTTGTCGATGATAATGGCGTCGGCATTCCCGAAAATAGACTGGAAGAAGTGTTTCGCCCGTTTTATCGGCTTGATGATGCGCGCAATGCGCAAACCGGTGGCACCGGCCTCGGCCTGGCCATTGCGCGCGATGTGGCACGCGGCCATGGCGGCGATATCGTCTTATCAAAAAGTGCTTTGGGCGGATTGCGCGCCGAAATCACCCTGCCCGTTTAATCAGTCTTCACCATCCCCTTCAGGCGGGGTTTCTTCACCTATTTTGGCCAATTCACCGGCTCGTGCGGCGGCCGCTTGCGTGGCACGGCGCATCAAATCAACCAACCCACCCGTATCGCCCATCAGCACGTCCAATGCCGCTTCTGTGGTGCCGCCGGGTGAGGTAACATTAACTCGTAATTGTCGCGGGTCGGCCCCGTCATCGCGCAACATGGCCGCCGACCCAATAACCGTCTGCGCTGCCAATTGCGCCGCCATATCTTGCGGCAAGCCGAGATTGACGGCGGCAGCGGCCAGCGCTTCGACCATATGAAACACATAAGCCGGGCCGGAGCCGGAAATCGCCGTGACCGCATCAATCGATTTTTCATTGTCCAGCCATACGGTTTGACCGACCGCTGCGAGCAGGGCTTGAGCGGTTTCTTTTTGCGCATCTTGTGTGCCCGAAGAGGCATAAAGCGCGGTCATCCCATCGCCCATGGCGGCGGGCGTGTTGGGCATGGTGCGCACAAAAGCCGCTTCACCGCCCAGCAAATCACTCATCGTATTTATGGATACGCCGGCCATAAGCGAAACCACCAAAGTTTCAGGCGCGGCCAATAAAGCAATGGAAGGCAAAACATCGACCGCCAATTGCGGCTTAATGGCGAGAATAATGACACTCGGCGCAGCCTCTTGCAGCGCCCCAGTATCAACGTTCAAATGAACCCCTAAATCAGCCAGCGCCGCATCGGGATTGGGTTCTTGCACATAAAATTGCGTCGCATCAAGCCCGGCATTGAGCCAACCTTGCAACAAAGCCGAGCCCATTTTACCGCAGCCGACAAGCAGCAGCGTCTGCCCTTTGAGCAGGTCGGGGAGATTGCTAGGCATCACCACGGGTTTCAAAAAGGCTGCTTTCCATCGCTTGTTGCGGCGAGTGACCGGCCCAAATCAGAAATTGGAAAGCCGGAAAAAATCGCTCGCAGGTTTCAAGCGCGTGATTGATAAGCTCTTCGCATTGGCCTTCAGACAGACCTTTACCGCTGACAAACATGGTGTTGCGGAACAAAATCGCGCCATCGCCCGACCAAATGTCAAAATGGCCAAGCCAAAGCTGTTCATTAATGAGGGCGAGCAATTCATGCACATCATTACGTTTGCCTTTAGGCGCGCGCGTATCCAACACGCTGGCCAAATGCAGGCCACCCAAATCGGGGCGCCAGCTAATGGCCAGATGATAATCGCAATGCGACCCCGACACGCAAACATTCATATCGTCTTCCGTGCCACGCTCAAACGGCCATTCGCGCGAAGCGGCAAGCCCTTCAATCAGGTCAATCGGGTGTTCAATATGTGCCTGTTGTGCGGCTGAACTCATGAGATATCCCTCTCCTCTGGGTCACCTTTAGGTAACTGTTAGGATTGAGATTGTCTGATTCACTGAGTCGTTAAAAGGGCAAAAGGGGGCGGGTGAAATTAATCCACGAGCAATATAAGGGGCGTTTATTTTTTCTTTTTCAGCCCATCCAATTCAGCGCGCAAGGCAGCATTTTCTTCGCGTGCGGCAAGAGCCATCTCGCGTACCGCTTCAAATTCTTCGCGCGAAACCATGCCGTTCTCGCTCAAAATAG
>Ga0255759_10004290_pt1 | contig 12357 bp, 9 predicted proteins | sample 101ome_20_FD_179959 | JGI IMG/M metagenome (GOLD analysis project Ga0255759, IMG submission 179959) | Coastal salt marsh microbial communities from the Groves Creek Marsh, Skidaway Island, Georgia - 101404AT metaG (version 2) | ecosystem: Environmental > Aquatic > Marine > Intertidal zone > Salt...
TAACCAAGCTGAGCTACACCCCCACAGGTCTTGAATTTAATGGTGGGCGGTAAAGGACTCGAACCTATGACCCTCTCGGTGTAAACGAGATGCTCTACCAACTGAGCTAACCGCCCTATTAAATAAAAGTGAGATATACAATAAAAAAAATGTAAAGTAAAAAAGTATTTAAATACTTATGTAATTTCGATAAATAGCTATAATATTAGTTAATTATGATTATTAGTTGTAACTCGTGTGAAAAAAAGTTTGTTGTTCCTGACCAGGCCATAACGTTAGAAGGTAGAGTAGTTCAATGCGGTTCTTGTGGAAATAAATGGAAACAATATCCAAAAAATGAGGAAAAAATAACCCCAATTAAAATAAAAAAGAATAAAAAAATTCCAAAAATTTCAGAAACGAAAATATCAAAGCCGCGGAAAAAAATATCAAAAAAGAAAAGAGAAATCGATTTGTACTCTCCAGAATACCTTGCAAAAAAACATGGTATTAAATTAAAAGAATCAAATGATAAACCTGTTACAAAAAATAAAGTCTCATTTGGATTTTACAGTTCGATAATAGTGCTTTTAGTTTTTGTTGTAGGTTTTTCTAGAATTTTATATTTTTTTCAGGATTTTTTAATTACAAAATTACCATTTACTGAATATTATTTAAAATATTTTTTTGAAAGTATAAGAAACCTATTTGAAATTTGGAAAAGTCTTATTTCAAATTATTAGTTTCTAAATCTTTTATATTTACAAATTTATTAGATAAATTCGAATTATTTTCTTTTATAGAATCGTAAAAATTCCACGCAAGAACTAAAAGTACATTATCTCTATTTTTTATCTCAGATTTACTTTTAATTGGTATTTTCACTCCGGGGATAAATTTTTTATGTTTAAATTGATTATCTTCAACAATAAAATCTATTTCATCTTTAACTCCAAAAAAATTTAAAGCAGTCGTTGCTTTAGCAGGTGCACCAAAGCCTATGATTTTTTTATTTTTACTTTTAAGTTTTTTCATATTTGATAAAACATTATCTCTTATTTCGTATACTTTTTCTCCAAATTTTTTGTAAGTCTCATATTTTTTAATCCCAAATTTAGTCTCTTCTTGAAGCATTTTTTTTACACTTGGATCTATTTTTACTTTTTTATCTTTTTTAATATAAACTCTAATCGATCCACCATGAGTCTTTATTCTCTCAGATTTATAAATCTTTGCATCAAGTTTATTAAAAAAGTTAATTAATGATGTGAGTGACCAATAATTATAATGTTCATGATAAATGTTATCAAAAGTAAGGTCTTTTAATGTATCCATAAGATACTGTACCTCTATAATTATTGTTCCTTTTTTATTTAATAAACTCAACATACATTCAGCCATCTCTTTCAATTTATCAGAATGCGCAAAAACATTCGAAGCAAGTATCAAATCAGCATTTTTTTTAATTTTTTTAAGATTTTTCTTTTCTAAGAAACCATTAAATGTTTTTATCTTATTTTTATTAGCAAGTTTAGCTAAGTTTTTTGCCGGTTCAATCCCTAAAACTTTTTTAAATCCTAAATCTAAAAAAGGTTTTAAGGCAACTCCATCATTGCTCCCGATATCAATAATATAAGATTTCTTCTTTATTAAATTTAATTCTTTTGAGTATTTTTTTGCAGATTGTACAAAATGTTCTCTAAATACTTTTGAAGTAGAAGAAGTATAAAGATAATTTGAAAACATTTTTTTCGGATTAACTGAAACTGAAAGTTGGCAATTATGACATTTTTCACAATAATTTACTTCTAATGGATATAGCTCACATTTTTCATCTTTTTTATTTAATAAATTATTTGCTAGAGGTTGGTAACCTAAAGACACGACTCTTTTTAAATTTGAATTTCCACAAGATCTACAATCAAATTTATAATTTTCTAATAACAAATTTTTTTCTTTTTCATCTACAAAAACGTGTTTGATCGTATGAGTTATTCCATAATTTTCATGATCCCGCTCACCTCTTACAAGATTTAAAAATGTTGTATCTTTTGTAAAAACCATAGCATGTGCGACATTAGGTTTGATTACCGAAAGTTGGCCTGCATTAACTACCTGGGTAACTTTTGGAGAATTAGGATTAATTATATCCTGAAATACTTCAATTATTTGTCCTTTTGTAAAAAGACATTTTTGTTCTTGTTGTGGATGATAATGATTTGCTCTAATTGTTCCTTTTTTTGAGTCTATTAATCCAATTAAATTTATAGGTTCTGTGAGATCATGATTGCTTATTGTGCCTCTTTCATCTTTAAATAAGTGATTTCCATCTTTTACATACTCTAGATCTTTTTTGATATTTTGTTCAGACCATTTTTCTATCATTTCTTTAATATTTTGATCTAGGTTATAAAGAAATTTAAAACCAGTTTTTAATAATTTTTTGTTTGCTAAAGAAAAACCTAAATTAGGAATTTCATCATTTGTATCTCTTAGCGTTACTTTTGAATTATATTTTTTACATAACTCTGCAACATCTTTTACAGTTACTGTATCTTTAGTTAAATTAAATATTTCAAAATTAATTTCATTTTTTTCTTCCATAAATTTAAAACATCTAGCCACATCAATTAATGGAACTAAACTTTTTATCTGTCTTCCACCTGAAAATAGTTTTAAAGTTCCATTTTGTGATGTTATTTTTGAAAAAAGATTCGGCATGATGTCCAACCTCATAGTGTCTGTTGAGTATCCATAAACTGAACCTAGCCTTAATATTATAAAATTTTTTCCAGATTTTTTTAGTTGTTCTTCATTAATAGCTTTTGAATACGCGTATGATAAAATTGGTTTCGTAGTTTCGTCCTCTTTTATGTCAGTCTTAATTTCATTTAAACCTTCATAAACGATATGAGTAGACGGAAAAATAATTTTACATTTGTTGCTAATTACATCTAATATGTTTTGTGTTCCCTCCTCTCCAATCTTTTTAATTTTATTATCTTTTTCTAAAGATATTTCGCTTTTTGTTCTAGGCACATCAGTGACACCCGCTAGATGATGTATTATGTTAGCATCTTGACAGTATTTTTTTATAAGTTCTTTATCTAAAATATCTCCATGAATAAAATTCATATTCCAATTTCGTAACTGATTAATTCTTTCTGAAATAAATCTGTTATCAATGACTGTAATTTCATGATGCCAGCTTACACCTGAATAAAGCTTGCAGAGTTCTGTTCCTATGTAGCCAAGTCCACCTGTAATAACTATTTTTTTATTCATATTAACGTTATATTTACTTATATTAAGTTTTGCTGTAACTCAATTATAATGAAATTTATAGACTGTTTCATGTATTATGATGAAGATGTAATTCTAGACATACGTCTTAACATATTGAATAAGTTTGTTTCACATTTTGTAATTTGTGAGGCAAATTTTAATCATAATGGAACAAAAAGAGAATTCCAATTTGATATAAATAAATTTTCTAAATTTAAAGATAAAATAGTTTATATACAATTAAAAGAGCAACCTAATTATTTAAAAGAAATAAAAGAGCATGACTCTCAAGAAATAAAAAACTCAAAGATTCTAGATAATGCATTGATTAGAGAAAATTATCAAAGAAATAGTTTACTCAAAGAAATTAATAATTTTGATGATAATGACTTTATCATAATTAGTGATTTAGATGAAATACCAAATCTAGAAAATTTTTCTTACAAAAATAAAATAACTTTTTTTGAGCAAAAAATGTACTATTACAAGTTAAACTTATTGCATAAGAATTTCATTTGGTGTGGATCGAAATTAGTAAAAAAAAAACATTTGATAAATCCACAATGGCTTAGAAATATAAAAGCGAAAAAATATCCTATCTGGAGATTTGATATAATTTTTTCTAAAAAGAAATATAATAATATTTCATTTATTAAAAACGGTGGGTGGCATTTTACAAATGTTAAATCTGCTGAAAAAATTCATCATAAGATGAAAAATTTTCTTCATCACTTGGAATATGAAAAAAGCGATCTTAACATTGAAGAAATAAAAAAAATTATTTCAAAAAAAAAAGTGTTTTATGATCATAGTGCAGATAAAAAGGAAAAGAAATGGGATGCAAATATAAAATTGGTAAAAGAGGAAGATCAGTTTTTACCTAATTATATAGTTAATAATAAAAATATATTGAAAGAGTGGCTTGATTGAAACTAGTGCGTGCTTAACTCTTTTTTTAACTTTTCTTTTTTAGAAATTTGATCTACATCTACCCACTCTACTCTTTTAAGTTGTTTTGTAAGAGCAACTTTTAAAACCTCTTCCACACTCTTTACAGGAATAATTTCTATCGAGTCTAAAACAGTTTTTGGAACTTCTATTAAATCTTTTTTATTTTCGTTAGGAATTAATACTTTTTTAATCCCAGCTCTGTGTGCAGCTAATAACTTTTCTTTTAAACCACCTATAGGTAAAACTAATCCTCTTAAAGTAATTTCACCAGTCATTGCAACATTTTTATCGACTGGTATTTCTGTAATTGCTGATATAATTGATGTTACCATGCCAATTCCTGCTGAAGGACCGTCTTTAGGTGTAGCACCCTCAGGAACATGAATATGAAAATCTTTTTTATCAAATATTGGAGGAATAATTCCAAAGTCTAGACTCTTTGATCTTATGTATGATTTTGCTGCTTTAACTGACTCTTGCATTACATCGCCTAGCTTTCCTGTAATTTGCATTTTTCCTTTACCTGGCATAATTGCAGACTCGATCTTTAATATTTCTCCACCAACTTCTGTCCAAGCTAAACCGGTAACTACGCCAACTCTATTTTCATCTTCTATCTCTCCAAAATTAAACTTTTGAACTCCTAATAAATTTTTTAAATCTTTTTCATTAATAGGGTTATTAACTTTTTCTTTGTTATCAATTTTTTTTACTAGTTTTCTTGCAATTTTAGAAATTTCTCTCTCAAGATTTCTAACACCTGACTCCCTAGTATAATGTCTTATTATTTTTCTATTTATATTTTCATCGATATTCCATTCATCTTTTTTAAGACCATTATTTTTACTTTGATTTGGAATAAGGTATTTTTGAGAAATATTAACCTTCTCATCTTCTGTATAACCTGACAATCTAATAACTTCCATTCTATCTAGTAGTGGCGGAAGAATATTCAAGGTGTTAGCAGTTGTTACAAACATGACGTCTGATAAATCATAGTCAACTTCTAAATAATGGTCATTAAATTCTTTGTTTTGCTCAGGATCTAGTGCCTCTAATAGTGCTGATGAAGGATCACCTCTATAATCGTTTCCAACCTTATCAATCTCATCTAGTAAAAATAAAGGATTTTTAGTTCCAGCTTTTTTCATCATTTGAATTATTTTTCCTGGTAATGATCCAATATAAGTCCTTCTATGCCCTCTGATTTCCGCTTCATCTCTAATTCCTCCAAGAGAAATTCTTATAAATTTTCTATTAGTAGCTTTAGCTATAGATTTTCCAAGCGAAGTTTTTCCCACTCCTGGTGGACCAACTAAACATAATATCGGACCTTTCATTTTTTGAATTCTCTTTTGTACAGCTAGAAATTCAATAATCCTCTCTTTAACTTTTTCTAATCCATAGTGATCCTCATCAAGTATTTTTTGCGCGTTAATTAGATCTGTGTTTATTTTTGATTTATTTGACCAAGGAAGTTCGGTCATCCAATCAAGATAATTTCTAACAACTGTGGCTTCGGCAGACATAGGACTCATTGACTTTAATTTTTTCAATTCAGACAAACATTTTTCTTTTGCAAGTTTTGGCATTTTTGCATCAGCGATTGATTTAGATATTGTCGTCAATTCATCTTTTCCTTCATCAATTTCACCAAGCTCTTTTTGAATAGCTTTTAATTGTTCATTCAAGTAATATTCTCTCTGAGTTTTTTCCATTTGATTTTTTACTCTACCTCTAATTTTTTTCTCAACTGAGAGTACACTAGTTTCTTTTTCAATAATCTGATGAATTTTTTCTAATTTATTTTTTAAATCAATTATTTCTAAAAGCTCTTGTTTTTCAAATATTGGAATATTTAAATTTGATGAAATATTATTTGCAATTTGAGATGGGTCCTTAAGATTTTTTAAATTGATTGAAGAGTCATTTAGCTCTTTTTTATTTAATATCTGTAATTTATCGAATTTTTTAACTAACCCAAAGGCTAATTGTTCAATATTTTCGCCCTCTTTTTTATCTTCACAAATTTCTACTTCACAAATTAAAAATTTATCTGTGTTTTCTTTGTAATTTAAAATTTTAACTCTTTTTTCACCTTCGACTAAAACTTTTACTGTACCATCTGGCAGTTTTAATAGTTGAAGAACTTTGCTTATACAACCATACTGATAAAGATCTTTTTCTGATGGGTCGTCAATTTCAGAATTTTTCTGGGTTACTAGAACTATAGACTTATCTGATTTCATAACCTCTTGTAATGCTTTGATTGATTTTTCTCTTCCAACAAAAAGTGGGACGACCATTGATGGAAAAATCACTATATCTCTTAGAGGAAGAAGTGGTTTTAAGTATGAAGCTTTCATGAGTTATTATATGGCTATTGCCGTATCAATTTCAAGGAGCAAATTAAACTTAAGCTACAGATGTTGATGGTTTTTTTCCATAAGTAATAAGCGGCTCTGAAATGCCTTTTACAGCTGCAGCATCTACTGTCACTTTAATTACATTTTCCATATCAGGTAATTCGAACATAGTTTTCAAAAGAATATTTTCGAGAATAGATCTTAATCCTCTAGCTCCTGTTTTTTTTGCTATAGCCTTTTTAGCGATTTCAGATATAGCTTCATCTTTAAATTCTAACTTTACTTCCTCGAATTCAAATAATCTTTGATATTGTCTGACTAATGAATTTTTTGGTTCTTGTAAAATCTTTATCAATGATTTTTCATCAAGATCATCTAGCGTAGCAATAATTGGCATTCTGCCAATAAACTCTGGTATTAAACCATATTTAATTAAATCTTCTGGCTCTAACATTTTCATTATTTCTGAAAGAGGTTGTTCTTTATAATTCTTTACTTTTGCTCCAAAACCTATAGAGCTTCCTTTTCCTCTATTATCAATTAATTTATCTAAGCCTGCAAAAGCTCCTCCACAAATAAATAAAATATTAGTTGTATCAACTTGTAAAAACTCTTGTTGCGGATGTTTTCTTCCACCTTGTGGTGGAACACTTGCTACTGTACCTTCCATAATTTTTAGTAGAGCCTGTTGGACACCTTCCCCAGAAACATCTCTTGTAATCGAAGGGTTTTCAGATTTTCTACTGATCTTGTCGACTTCATCAATATAAACTATCCCTCTTTGAGCTTTTTCCACATTATAATCAGCTGCTTGTAATAATTTTAATATTATATTTTCTACATCTTCTCCAACGTAACCTGCTTCAGTTAAAGTGGTAGCGTCAGCCATTGTGAAGGGCACATCCAAAATTCTAGCTAATGTTTGAGCTAATAAAGTTTTTCCACATCCAGTCGGCCCTACCAAGAGAATATTAGATTTTGAAAGTTCTACATCTTTACTGTTTTTAGACTCGTGATTTAATCTTTTATAATGATTATGAACTGCGACAGACAAAATTTCTTTCGCAAGCTTTTGACCAATTACGTAATCATCCAAAACATTACAAATTTCCTTTGGTGATGGTACGCCGTCTTGATGTTTAACTAAAGAGCTTTTGTTTTCTTCTTTGATTATGTCCATACAAAGCTCTACACATTCGTCACAAATAAATACAGTTGGTCCTGCTATAAGCTTTCTGACTTCATGTTGGCTCTTTCCGCAAAAAGAACAATATAGAATATTTTTATTATTTTTTTCTGACATAACGAATCAATAAGTTAAATATAAAACTCTGCTAAATACTTAGCAAGTTGAAGTTGTAAGAATTTCTAGATATTGTGTTTTATTTTCTTTTCTCCACAACAGAATCGATTAATCCAAATTTTTTTGCATCATCCGCGGTCATAAAATTATCTCTCTCTAAAGCATTGGATATTTCATCAACAGATTTTCCTGTATGTTTGGAATAAATTTTATTTAATCTTTCTTTTAAAGATAAAATTTCTTTTGCATGTATTTGTATATCTGTGGCTTGGCCCTGAAAACCAGCAGATGGTTGGTGTACCATAATTCTGGAATTCGGAAGAGAATACCTTTTTCCTTTTTCTCCAGCTGCTAAAAGAAAAGATCCCATTGATGAGGCTTGACCAATACATAAAGTAGAAACAGGAGAATTAATATATTGCATTGTGTCGTAAATACCTAGACCTGCAGTAACCAATCCACCAGGACTATTAATGTAAAAATTTATTTCTTTGTTAGGGTTTTCAGACTCTAGAAATAATAATTGAGCAGTAACTAATGAAGCAACGGCATCATTCACTGGGCCGACTAAAAAAACTATTCTTTCTTTTAAAAGTCTTGAATAAATATCATAGGCTCTTTCTCCTTTACTGGTTTGCTCAACAACCATTGGGATTAAACTATTCATTTTTTCTTCAAGATCGCGACTCATAATTGACTTATACAACTATTAGTTACTTTTTACTAATTTTTTTTGATTTTGGCTTATCTTTTGAAGATGATTTTGATTTATTTCCAGCAACCTCTTTTACGTCCGGCTTATTAAATTCAGATATAATTTTTTCTGCATCTTTTGAATTTATCTCTTTAGAAGTAAGTTTAATTTTAGATTTTATAAGATCAATAATTTTTTCTTCGTAAAGAGAACCTTTTAAACTTTGTGAAGCACTTGGGTTTTTTTTATAATAATCTAAAACCATTTTTTCTTGTCCTGGCATTCCTCTTATTTGTTTTTGAATTTCTGCTCTTACCTCGTCATCAGTTACTTTAAGATTATTTTTTTCTCCGTACTCATTTAATAATAATCCTAACTTAATTCTTGATTTTGCTAATTTTTCATTACTTGCTTTATGTTTTTCTTTTTCCTCTGGTTTTAAATTTTGTGTCATAATAGAAATTTCTTGATCAATTAAGTTTTGAGGCAAATCTATTTGATGGTTTTTTTCAATTTGATCTAAAATTTCTTTTTTAGTAATAGAATTTAATGCTTGTAAATATTGATTTGAAATTTGCTTTTCTATTAATAAATTTAAATCTTTTACATCTTTCGCACCCATCATTTTTGCAAACTTATCATCTATCTTACTTTCTATAGATTTTTTAACATTTGATATTTTGCATATAAATTTTGTTTTTTTACTAGCTAATTCTTTTTTTGGATGGTTTGCTGGCAACGTTGCGTCTATTGTTCTTTGATCTCCTTTTTTTACACCAACTAATTGTTCATCAAAACCTTTAAGGAAAAGATCCTTGCCTAATTCAATTTGGACGCCTTTACCTTCGCTTCCTTCAAATTTATTTCCATTTACTGTTGCAGAGTAATCAAAAATAACTTGATCTCCGACTACTGCTTTTTCATTATCTTTTTTGTCTTCAAACTGTTTATTTTGTGAAGCAATTTCTTTTAATTTTTCTTCAATAATTCTATTTTCAATTTTAATTTTGTATTCTGTTGCTTTAAATTTTTCGAAACTCTTCAATTCAACTTTTGGCAAACAATCAATTTGAAGTTCGTAATTTAAATCTTTTCCTTCTCCAAATTGTTTAAGATCAATTTTAGGTTGGCCAGCAACTTTTAATTTTTTTTCATCAATAGCTTTCGTAGATGTCTCTCTTAAAATTTTATCAACTACTTCTCCGTAAATTGATTTTCCAAATTGACTTTTTATAACTTCTGGAGGAACTTTTCCTGGTCTAAACCCTTTTAGAGCAACCTCTTTTTGTAGCTGATTAAGCCTATCATTCATCTTTGTCTGAATACTTTTTTTATCAACTATTACAGATAAAACTGTTCTTAGACCTTTTTTTGATTTTACTTCTACTTTCATAGTTTAATGGTGGGCAAGAAGAGACTCGAACTCTTAAGCCTTGCGGCACTGGTTTCTAAGACCAGCGCGTATACCAATTCCGCCACTTGCCCAATTAATAATCGACACTTTATATATTAATTTAATTTTTTGTTAAACGATAAAGTCTGGAATAAATAAGCAAATAAATTACAACTAAAAAGAAAAACCAATATCTGCTTATTAGAGGATCTTTTGCAAATAAGAGAGCTGGTACTATTAGAGCAGAATAAACAATGTTGATTACAACAGAGTTTATGTAATTCCCACTATTTCTACCAAATTTAATAGAAATTTTACTAAACGTAAGCATATGTAGGTGTTTATTATCTGGATGAACTGGTGATTTTTTTTGGAAAACTTTTCTTATGAAAGAGAAAAACACCTCAAAAAAAATATAAAATAGCAAAATACAGAAAAAAAATGATGAATAATTTGGATTTAAATTATTCGTCATAATTGTGTTTAAAGCTACAAGTGAACCGAAAAGATAAGATCCGCTGTCTCCTAAGAAAATTTTAGCATTTGGAAAATTAAATAATAAAAAAGATAACAAAATAACTATCTGGCCAATAATAAAAAAAGATAACTCAATATTAGCGTTTTGAACATTTATATAAGTTAAAATTATATTTATAATTATTAAATTAATAGCAAGTAAACCGTTAAATCCATCTATTAAATTAGCTCCATTAACAACAAACAAAAAACATAATAATAAAAACAAACTTGAAAAAATGTCATTTTTCAAAAATGATGACAACACTGGCACATCAATATTTAATATTTTGATTGGAATAAAATGAATTAAAATTAGTAAAAATAAAATCATTAAAACTAATCTTTTTGATGGACTTATTTTAATTTTTATATCATCTAAAAAACCAACTAAAAACATTAAGTTTGAAATAAAAAAATAATCTAATAAAAATTTTGAATAAATTAGATAATAGATAATTAAAAAAATATTAATTGATATTATTCCGGCTATACCCCCGCTTCTCGAAACTGCTGAATGATGGAAAGCTTGTGGTTTAGAAAAATCTTTATCTAAAAGTATGCCGCTCTTAAATTTTAAAGAATATTTGCTTGCAAATAAAAATATAAAAAAAGTAATTAAAGTAAAAATTGATAAAAAACTTAATTCAATTGATTCATTACCCATTATTTGCACTTTTGTTGTTTTTTTTAAAAATATAAATACCTATCAATATTATTACTAGTGAAATAATTACTCTCCAAGTAATAACTTCGTTCATTAAAAAATATCCAAAAATTATTCCAAAAATTGGTATTAAATATGCAACTTGTGTCTGAAAAACTAAACCATTAACTGTTAATATTCTAAATCTAATCAACCAAGCTAATCCTGTTGCTATCACACCTAAGTATAGTAATGAAACCGTAGATTCTAATGTAGGATTAGAGTTCCAAGGGGCTTCGAAAAATAAAGAAAAAGGTAATAAAAAAATTACTGACCATAAAGTTGTTGAAGTTGTAACGTTTTCATTAACTCTGTTTTTTAGTTTAAGAGTTAATAAACCTCCTATGCAGTAAAAAGTTGAACCTAATATTGTAATAAGTGCGTAAATATAATTTTCACTATTAATTACAACTTTGTCAAAAAATAATAGGATAATTCCACTAAACCCTATTGATACTCCTAGAAATTTTAAGAATGATAATTTTTCATCTTTAATAAAAATATGAGCAAGTATTGAACCACTTAAAGGAGTAGTGCTCATTAAAATTGCAGCTAAGTAACTATTAATCTTCGCTGTTCCTATTGCTATAAGTACGAATGGTATTGCAATATTACAAAGTCCTATTAGTGCATACCAAATCCAATTTTTACTAAAGGCTTCAATTTTTATTTTTTGAAATTTACAAAGTAAATATAATGGAATACTTGCAAAGATTACTCTTACTAAAGCTAAAGTGAAAGGTTCATAGGAGTAAGTTGCTATTTTAATATTAAAAAAAGCAGAGCCCCATATTATTGACAATAATAAGAGTAAAAATAAATCCTTTGTATTAGCTTCCCTCATTGCAATTATAAATTGTATATATGTATTAAATGCATAGCTGATATTTGTAATTAATTATACTAATGAATCGGGCAATATATATATGTCTCATTAGAATTAACAATATGAATAAAATTTAGGAGAAAATAAATGAGTTCAAAAGATGTTTTAAAGCTAATAAAAGACAAACAAGTAGAATTTGTTGACTTAAGATTCACGGATCCAAAAGGTAAACTTCAACATCTTACAATGGACTCAACAGTAGTTGATGAAGACATGCTTGAAAACGGTGTGTTTTTTGATGGCTCTTCTATCGCTGGATGGAAAGCAATTAATGAGTC
>Ga0255759_10004296_pt1 | contig 12348 bp, 13 predicted proteins | sample 101ome_20_FD_179959 | JGI IMG/M metagenome (GOLD analysis project Ga0255759, IMG submission 179959) | Coastal salt marsh microbial communities from the Groves Creek Marsh, Skidaway Island, Georgia - 101404AT metaG (version 2) | ecosystem: Environmental > Aquatic > Marine > Intertidal zone >...
CGGTTTGGATAAGCCACTAGTAGTTCGTCTTGAAGGTACCAATGTTGAAATGGGTATGGAAATTCTTAAAAACTCAGGATTTCCAATTAAACCCGTTGAAACAATGGAAGAAGCTGCAAAAAAAGTTGTTGAAATGGTAAAGGAGAAATAATGGCTGTTTTACTTACAAAAGATTCAAAGGTTATATGTCAGGGGTTTACCGGTGCGCAAGGCACATTTCACTCAGAGAGAGCCATAGAATATAATACTAATATAGTTGGTGGTGTAACCCCTGAAAAAGGAGGAACCAAACATTTAGGTGTTCCAGTTTTCAATACAGTTGAAGAGGCAAAAAAAATTACTGGGTGTAATGCAAGTGGTGTATTTGTTCCACCCCCTTTTGCAGCGGATGCTATTCTGGAAGCAGTTGAGGCTGAGTTGGAGCTTGTTGTATGTATCACAGATGGAATTCCAACAAGCGATATGCAAAGAGTTAGAAGAGAAATTAAAGGATCTAAAACAAGGCTAGTCGGTCCTAATTGCCCTGGAGTTTTAACACCCGGTGTTGGAAAAATTGGAATTATACCTGGACACATCTGCAAACCAGGCAGAATAGGTGTTGTTTCAAGATCAGGTACCTTATCATACGAGTCAGCAGTTCAAACAGCCGAGCTTGGTCAATCCACTATTATTGGGATTGGCGGAGACCCTGTTAATGGAACCAACTTTGTTGATGCACTGGAATTATTTTTAGATGATCCAGAAACTGATGGAATTGTTTTAATTGGGGAGATTGGTGGAACAGCTGAAATTGACGGAGCTAATTTTATAAAATCCTGGAAAAATAATAAAAAACCGGTCGCTGCATTTGTTGCAGGAGCTGCTGCACCTAAAGGAAGAAAGTTAGGTCATGCTGGTGCAATCGTTAATAGTGGTGATGAAACAGCAGATGCCAAAAAAGATGCTTTAAGGTCAGCTGGAGTTGAGGTTGCTGATACAATTACTAGAATTGGTGATGCAATGAGAAAAGCAATGGGAGTTTAGCAATGGTTGAAAATGCACTTATTTCTTATCTTGGAGAAAATAAACCCAATCTGATTTCAGAAATCACCTCTTATTTAACAGAAGCTGGTGGTGAGTTTTCAGGAGTAACTTTTGCTACATTAGGAAGAGTATGTGAACTTACAATGGTTTATAAAACTGACGGCAAAAAAAGCCTTGAAGAACTTAAAAATGATTTAGACAAACTTTCATCTGTCGAAGATGGTCAACTTCACATAAAATCACTCCCAGGTCAGTTTGATACGGGCCCCACTTCCAAAATATCGCATAGAATTGTTTTATCTGGTGATGATCAAAAAGGTCTGCTAAATAAAATTATAAAAACTCTTGATGAAAATAATGCACTTATTGTAAGGATGAATACTGAAAAAATTTCGTATCCCAATAATACTCAATATATTTCCAGATTTGCTATCTCTGTAAGAGAAGAAAATGCGCCGGAGTGCCTTTCTCAGATTGTAAAAGTTGCAGGTGAGATGAAACTTACCTTTAGGTACGAAACGTCTTAGTTTATCAAATTCTACGCTCTTGGATGATTTTTTGATATAACATCTCTAAGTCTATCCGAACTTACCTTGGTATATTTTTGTGTTGTTGATAATGATGAGTGACCGAGAATTTCTTGGATTACCCTTAAATCAACCATATTTTCCAACAGTTCGGTTGCAAATGTATGTCGCAAAGAGTGTGGTGTTGTATTGTCTGGTAGCATAAAAGAATTTCTTAATCTCCTTATTTCTTTTTGAATAATTTCAGCTTTAAGTTTTTTTCCTCTTATCCCAACAAATATAAAATTATTTTCATCAAATTCAAAAGGACATTTTTTTATCATTTGTTTCAAAAACATACTAACCTCTTCTGCAATAGGAATAAGTCTTGTTTTTTTCCCTTTACCAAAAATACTTAAATCATTAGATTGTAAATCCGATAACTTTAGGTTTAGCACCTCACTTATTCTGAGACCATAGCCCCACATTAATAAAATTATTGATAAATCTCTCATCCCTACCCATTTTTGCTTATTTTCTACGATATTTTTAAAAATTTTCCTAACTTGATTATGTGAAAGTGGTCTTGGCAGGTTACTATTAAATTTTGGACCCTTTATCCTCATAAATAAGGAATATTTAATTATTTTTTTTTTTATTAAAAAATGCAAAAAGCTTTTAATAGATGACAATGATCTTGCATTACTTCTGTGACTAATACCATTGTTAATTCTCTTGTAAAACCAACTTGTTAAATCTGATTGATCTAGTCTCTCAAGATCAGAAAAATTAATTGATTTATTTTTATGTTCTTTGAGGTGTTGTAAAAAAAAAGATAAATCTATTTTATAGGATTTTACAGTTTTTTCACTAAGTCTCTTTTCGTGTATTATCCAATCTATCCATTGTTTAACAAACTTTTGTACTAGGTTATTGGTCACTGAATTTCTTTTAACCTTTGTTCAATTACTTTTGAAAGAAAAAAAATTAAGTCGTAAGCTCTATTAGTAATAAAACGATTATCTTTACTTCCAAAAAACAGTAGCGTTTTTTCATTAAAACAGTCTTCATCTAAAGAGAATATTGCATTCGAGTAAATATGTTCATTTTGTAAAATTCCAAGCTTTTCATCATATGCATCCATTAATAAAAAATTTTTAGTGTTATAAATTTTTTCTATATGACTTTCATTTAAACTCAGCAAATCAAAATCTTGACAATTCTTTACATTAGAGCTGATTAAATTTATTACACTAAGATCAAAAAGTTTTGGTAACTCTTTATTCAAACATTGAAAGAATTCCTGTTTTCTTTTTTTTTCAATAATACTTATTACTGCTTTATGTATTTTTTGTTGAGTAAAGTAATTATGTTTAGCATTTTCTATGATTTCTTCTTTTTGCAACTTGAGGTTACTAATCATCCAGTCCTTAAAAGACACTACATTTTTAATTTCTCCATTTTTTTCAACTGGGAAATTAAGTTTTGAAAGGATTTTAGGTATATCGCAAAAGAAATCTGGATTTTTTAGAAGAAATTCCTCAACTTGTTTTTTGTTAATCTTTTTTGTAAGCATTAGTTTATATTCTATTATATAATTTGGAAATGTCTTGTTCAAATTATCAGTTATAATTTAATTATGATATTAGAGGTTTTAGTTACATCAACACCTACTGATAAAACTTTTTTTTATGAATCAAGTTTTTCGACTGAAAATCAACCTTGTATTGGCCAGATTGTAAAACTTAAATTTCGAAAAAAAAATCAAACTGGCTTAATATTAAAAAAACATAAAAAACTAAAATTAAATTTTACACTTTTAAAAGTTGGAGAAATTTTTGATGGTCTGATTTTTAAAGAGGAAGTCATGAAAAGTATGATTTTTTTATCTAATTATTCCTGTAGTCCTTTACCTTTGATTTTTAAACAGTTTATGAGTGGTTTTGATGAAAAAATTAAAAAGATTGATCAAAAATTTAAGATTTTAGATAAACCTAAAACTAAAATTAATGATGAACAAAACAATGCACTGAGAAAAATAAAAAATATAAACCTTGAATGTTATAACGCAATAAATTTACAAGGAGTAACAGGATCTGGAAAAACGAGAGTATATATGAAACTAGTAAAAAAAAAGTTAGAAGAAGGGTTTCAGTGTTTGATTCTTGTTCCAGAAATAATTCTAACCAAAGATTGGGTTAATGAAATTAAAAATGACTTTGGGATAAAACCTTATGTATTTCACTCATCGGAAAATAAAAAAAAAAGAGCAGAGATATGGAAATCTGTAATTTCTGGTGAAACACTTTTAATTATTGGAACAAGATCAGCTCTTTTCTTGCCATTCACAAATTTGGGTTTTGTTGTTGTTGATGAAGAACAAGATCAATCCTACAAGCAAGAAGATAAGCTAATTTTTAATACAAGAGATTTTGCCATTGTGAGAGCAAAGAACAGTAATTGTCCAATAATTTTATGTTCTGCAACACCATCAATAGAAACAATTTATAACTCTGAAATAAAAAAATTTTTTAAAATTTCTTTAACTAAAAGAATAAACGAGAGGCCTCTTCCAAAAATAGAAGTAGTTGATATGAAATTTCAAAAAAAAATTATTTGCAAAGAGTTGGAGGAATCAATTAGGAAGAATTTAAATAGTAAACTTCAAACAATGATTTTTATTAATAAAAGAGGTTATACATCATTTGTAATTTGTGGAAAGTGCGGGTTTGTAAAGTTTTGTAAAAATTGTAGTTCAACAATGGTCTTACATAACTTCCAAAAAAAAACACCTGCATATTTTTTATGTCATCAATGTAACTTAAAAGAAAATTTTTTTGATTATTGTGAAAATTGTAAAAGTATTGATTTTCTAAAATTTCCAGGAATCGGAATTGAAAAAATTGAAGAAGAAATAAAAAAAAATATTCCAGATGCTAAAACTAGAATTTTATCTAGTGATTTTTTAAGAGGAGCTGGAAATTATGAAAAAGTTCTGAAAGAAATTTCAATGAAAAAAGTTGATATAATAATTGGAACCCAACTAATTTCAAAAGGACATAACTTTCCCAACATAAAAACCGTTGGGATTTTAAACATTGATTATTTACTAAATGATTTTGATTTTAGATCTAATGAAAAGGCATTTCAGCAAATTATGCAAGTTTCTGGAAGAGCAGGAAGAAATAAAATAAGTGGTAATGTAATTATTCAAACATATCAGCCTCACCATCCTGTAATAAAAATGTGTAAAGAATATAAAATTGATGAATTTTACAATTGGGAAATTAATTTGAGGAAAAAAAAAAATCAGCCGCCCTTCTCAAATTTTATTTCAATAGTTACTTCATCAAAAGTAAAACAAAATGCATCTCAAGAACTTGAAAAAATTAAAATAAAATTAAAAAACAATTTTGATCAACTTACAATATACGGTCCTGCACCTTCAATAATAGAGAAAAAAAATAATCTCTTTCGTTACAGATTATTACTTAAGCTTGCTAAGAATAATAAAACTCAAGCACAAGTTAAAAGATATTTAAAAACTATAGTTCCTTCCTATAAAACAAGAGTTTTTATAGATGTTGACCCAATTAATTTTTTGTAAAAATAAATATTACACAAATATTGAATAGATCCTTAGGTTATGATAATAAAACTACTTAATTATAATTAAATAAGGTTTCTTTTGACTAAAAACTCATCAAGTATTAATGAATCAGCTAAAAGGTATGCAAAGGCACTTGTGTTGTCAGCAGAAAATAAAGATTCTTTAATCAAAAGCTTTAGAAACGACTTTGGTAAACTCTTATCTGCATTTAACGAAGTTGAAAATTTCAGAGAATTTATTTTATCACCGCTTGTAAAAAAACAAAAAAAAAAGGAAATATTAATCAAAATACTAAGTAAAATGAATTTCTCTAATGAGATTATAAGTTTTTTTAAAATTGTTGCAAATCATGGAAAACTTTTTTTACTTGAAAAAATATACAAAGAATTTGGAAAAATCTTGGATGAAAATGATGCAATAACTGAAGTAACCGTTACAACAACTGAGCCTTTAGAAAAAAAATTCGAGGACGATATCGTTAAAAATATTGGTGAAAAATTAAAGAAAAAAATTAGACTTAATAAATTAATTGATCCAGATTTAATTGGAGGAATAATAATTAAAATTGATTCGGTAATGATAGATAACTCAATAAAAACAAAGCTTTTAGATTATAATTTTAATGAAAGGTTAGGTTAGCATGGCTATAAATGCATCAGAAATTTCATCTATTTTGAAATCAGAGATTAAGGATATTAATGACCAAACAAAAGTTTCGGAGGTTGGAACTGTTTTAACTGTTGGTGATGGAATAGCTAGAGTATACGGGTTAGATAATGTTCAAGCTGGAGAAATGGTCGAATTTCCTGGTAAAATTAAAGGTATGGCCTTGAACTTAGAGGATGACAATGTAGGTGTTGTGATTTTTGGTAGCGATAAATCAATTAAAGAAGGTGATATAGTTAAAAGAACAAAATCTATTGTTGAGGTACCTACCGGTAAATCTTTACTAGGTAGGGTTGTTGATGGCCTTGGAAATCCTATAGATGGAAAAGGACCTCTTAAAGATACTGAGATGAGAAGAGCAGAACTAAAGGCTCCTGGAATAATTCCAAGAAAGTCTGTGCATGAACCAATGCAAACTGGAATAAAAGCAATTGACAGTTTGATTCCGATTGGAAGAGGACAAAGAGAACTTATAATTGGTGACAGACAAACGGGTAAGACTGCGGTAATTGTTGATACAATACTTAACCAAAAGTCTAATAACTCTTTGGATGACGAATCAAAAAAGCTTTATTGTATTTATGTATCAATTGGTCAAAAAAGATCGACTGTTGCACAAATTGTTAAGACTTTAGAGGAGAATGGTGCAATGGAATATTCAATAGTAGTTGCTGCAACTGCATCAGATCCTGCGCCACTCCAATTTCTTGCTCCATATACAGGCTGTGCAATGGGGGAATATTTTAGAGACAATGGAATGCATTCAGTAATTTTTTATGATGATTTATCAAAACAAGCTGTTGCATATAGACAGATGTCCCTCTTACTTAGAAGGCCTCCTGGAAGAGAAGCATTTCCTGGTGATGTATTCTACATTCACTCTAGATTACTTGAAAGAGCAGCCAAAATGAGTGATGCAAATGGTGCAGGCTCCCTTACTTCTTTACCAGTTATAGAAACTCAAGCAGGAGATGTTTCGGCTTACATACCAACAAATGTAATTTCGATAACTGATGGCCAAATTTTCTTAGAGACTGAGCTCTTTTTTAAAGGTATTAGACCAGCTGTTAATGTAGGATTATCTGTGAGCAGAGTTGGATCTGCAGCACAAATAAAAGCAATGAAACAAGTATCTGGATCAATAAAGTTGGATTTAGCACAATTCAGAGAGATGGAGGCTTTCTCTCAGTTTGCATCTGATCTTGATCAATCAACAAGAAACTTATTGGAAAGGGGAAGAAGACTTACAGAAATCTTAAAACAGCCTCAATATTCCCCTTTAAAAGTTGAAGAACAAGTTGTAGTTATTTTTGCTGGGGTAAAAGGTTTTCTTGATAAAATTGAAATAAATAAAATAACAAAATTTGAAGAATTATTGTTATCAGAGTTAAGATCAAAAGAAAAAAGTTTACTTAATTCTATAGCCAAAGAACAAGCAATTTCAGAAACTCTAGAGAAAAAAATCAACGATTTTTTAGAGTCCATTACTAAAAAGTTTATTGAGGATAATAAATAATGCCGAGCCTCAAGGATTTAAGAAATAGAATTGCTAGTGTTAAATCAACAAAAAAAATTACATCTGCAATGAAAATGGTAGCTGCTGCTAAACTTAAAAGAGCACAAGTCAATGCAGAGAAAACAAGACCATATGCTGAAAAAATGAGAAATGTAGTTTATTCACTAACAAAAAAAAGTAATCAAAATAATTTTAAGTTTGCAAAAAAAATAAATGAATCAAAAAAAACTACTTTATTATTAGTTTGTTCCGCAGATAGGGGGTTATGTGGAGGTTTTAATGGTTCTATAATCAAGTTCACAAAAAAACTTGCTGAGAAGTTGAAGACAAGTGGTAGTAAAACAAAATTTATTTTTGTAGGTAAAAAAGCATATCAAGCACTTAAAAGGTTATACTCTGAATCAACTATAGAAAACATTGCTGATTTTGCAAACCCTTCAATAAAATTTGAGATTGCAAGTTCTGTTCGTGACACAATACTCAACTTATATGAAAAAGATGAGATAACTGAATGTTATTTGATCTATACAAAATTTAAAAGTGCAATTTCACAAAATGTAGAGGCATTAAAATTATTACCTGTTGAAGTTGATGAGAACAACACAGATCTGGAAAAAAACGAAGATCCAATATCTTACGATTTTGAACCAAGCGAAGATGTTCTATTAGATGAGATTATTCCAAGAAATATTGCTGTTCAAATACACTCTGGACTCTTGGAAAATCTCGCTAGTGAACAAGGTTCCCGGATGACTGCAATGGATAATGCGACAAGAAATGCAAATGATATGATTGATAATCTGACATTATTTTACAATAGATCAAGACAGGCCTTGATCACTAAAGAACTCATTGAAATAATTTCAGGAGCAGAGGCAGTATAGTAACAAAGGAGAGTTATATGAGTAAAAATTTAGGTAAAATTAAACAAATTTTGGGTGCCGTAGTTGATGTAAGTTTTGAAAACAAGCTTCCTCAAATCCTTGATGCATTAGTTGTTAAACATGAAAATAAGGATTTAATTTTAGAAGTTGCCCAACACCTAGGGGAAAACACTGTTAGAACAATAGCCATGGATTCAACTGATGGACTGGTCAGAGGGCAGGATGTAACCGATACTGGTAGTCCGATTTCAGTTCCTGTTGGACCGGAAACCCTTGGAAGAATTCTAAATGTTGTTGGAGAACCCGTAGATGAAAGAGGTCCAATGAAGACAAAATTGAGAGCTCCAATTCATAAAAATGCACCGGAATTTGTTGATCAATCAACAGATACAGAAGTCTTAGTTACAGGAATTAAAGTTGTGGACTTACTCGCTCCATATGCCAAAGGTGGTAAAATTGGTTTGTTTGGAGGTGCAGGTGTTGGTAAAACAGTTCTAATTATGGAATTAATCAACAATATAGCAAAGGGTCATGGGGGTTACTCCGTATTTGCAGGAGTAGGAGAAAGAACAAGAGAAGGTAACGATTTGTATCATGAAATGATTGAATCAGGCGTTATTAAACTAGACACTGACGAATCAAAAGCAGCATTGGTATATGGTCAAATGAATGAGCCTCCAGGCGCAAGAGCCAGAGTTGCACTAACTGGCCTTACATTAGCTGAATACTTTAGAGATGAAGAGGGTCAAGATGTTTTATTGTTTGTAGACAATATTTTTCGTTTTACTCAAGCAGGATCAGAAGTTTCAGCTCTTCTGGGGAGAATACCATCTGCAGTTGGATACCAACCCACACTTTCAACCGATATGGGTGCACTTCAAGAAAGAATCACTTCAACTAATAAAGGTTCGATTACCTCAGTTCAAGCTATTTATGTTCCTGCAGATGACCTCACAGATCCTGCTCCCGCAACATCATTTGCCCATCTTGATGCTACAACGGTATTATCTAGACAAATTGCAGAACTTGGTATTTACCCTGCAGTTGATCCACTAGATTCAACATCAAGAATTCTTGATCCAAGGATTATTGGAGAAAACCATTATAATGTTGCAAGAAAAGTCCAAGAAACTCTCCAAAAATACAAGTCTCTTCAAGATATAATTGCTATATTAGGAATGGATGAATTATCCGAAGAAGATAAACTTGTGGTTGATAGGGCGAGAAAAATTCAAAGATTTTTATCTCAACCGTTTCATGTTGCTGAAGTTTTCACAGGAACACCCGGTGTTTTTGTTAGTCTTCAGGATACAATTAAAGGTTTTGATGACTTAGTTAATGGTAAATATGATGATATACCAGAAGCTGCATTTTACATGGTTGGCACAATTGAAGAAGCTCTAGAAAAAGCAAAAAAAATGAAGGATTAATAGTAAGTGTCATTTAAATTAGAAATAATTTCACCCCAAGATAAAATTTTTGATGATGAAGTTGATCTCTGTATAATGCCTGGAATTGAAGGAGATTTTGGAGTTCTCAGAAATCATATGCCCTTTTTAACGACGCTTCGCTTAGGTATTGCATATATTTATAAAGAGAAAAAACTTATTGAAACATATCTAGTCAACGGCGGCGTAGTTGAGGTTTCAAAAAATCATTGTACATTACTTACGGAAGATATTATAAATTCAAATGATTTTAAAGTTGAAAAAAAGGATGATCTAGTAGAGATTAGAAAAAAAAAGTTATTAGACAATCCTTACTACTCATAATTTACGTACTTTTTAAAAGCCTCCAAAACATTCACATACAATTTCCTTTTAAATGGAACAACAAATTTTGTTACCTCATGTGGATCAATCCATTTCCATTCAGAAAATTCTGGCTTATGAGCCTCTAAATTAATTTCTTTATCTTGCCCAAAAAAATTGCAGGCAAACCATTTTTGTTTCTGTCCAATATATTTTCCGTTCCAAACTTTTTCTTTTAATTCTTTAGGTAAATGATAGTTTAACCAATTTTTTGTTTCGCCTAAAATGTCAAAATTATTGGTTAAACCAACTTCTTCTCCTAGCTCTCTGATCATAGCTTCTTTAGGGGACTCATTATTATCGATTCCACCTTGGGGCATTTGCCAAAAATTTGATTTAAAATCAATCCTTTTACCTACCCAAAGTTTTTTATCTTTATTTAACAAAAAGATTCCAACCCCCATTCTATAATTACTTTTCATTATAAATTTTATAAAATGGTATATTACTAATTCATTTTGTTAGTCAAATTTAATGCTAAAATTAAATCAAATGCTCTACTTAATTGATAATCTTCAAAACTATTTTCCTCATCAGTTTTTAAATCATTTTTATTTTTAGGCTTTGTACTGTTGTTTTTTTGATCATTATCAATTGCACCTCTGAGATCTGATTCTTTTCTTCTATTTTGATTTTCAATCTTTTTTAACTCAGCTTGCTCAACCAAGATATCGGGATCAATTCCTGTTTTTTGAATTGATCTACCAAGAGGTGTATAATACTTTGCTGTGGTTAGCTTTAATGCTACATCCTCACCTGAAGGTATAATAGTTTGGACAGAACCTTTACCGAAAGATTTTGTACCCATAATAATTGCTCTTTTATGGTCCTGCAATGCACCAGCCACAATCTCAGAGGCAGAAGCGCTACCTTGATTGATCAAAACAACCAAAGGAAGACCCTCGGTTAAATCCCTTTTTATTGCATTGTATCTACTACCCTCTCTATCAAATCTTCCCCTTGTCGAAACTATTTCCCCTTGGTTTAAAAAGATATCTGTTACACTTACAGCTTGATCTAATAAACCTCCAGGATTATTTCTTAAATCTAAAATGTACCCTATAACTTTCTCTTTTTTCTTAAAATCTTTTATAGCTTTAATAATTTGTGTATCAACTTTTTGGTTAAATGAAGAAACTCTAATATATCCAATATTATTTTCAATTTTTGCTTTAACTGCTTTAAGTTGAATTATTGCTCTTACAATTTCAATTTGAAGTGTTTGATTATCTTCCCTACTTACTGTCAATTTAATTTTAGAACCAACTTTTCCTCTCATTATGGAAACTGCTTCTGATAACGTCATTCCTAAAACTGGCTCATCATCAAGATGTGTAATCATATCACCAGCTTTAATCCCAGCTTTTGATGCTGGAGTATCATCAATTGGTGAAATTACTTTTACAAATCCATTTTCTAAAGTTACTTCAATCCCAAGACCACCAAATTCACCTTTTGTTTGAACCTTGAGTTCATTAAGTTCTTGATTATTCAAAAAAGTTGAATGAGGATCCAAAGAACCCAACATTCCCTCTATTGCAGATTCTATTAAGTCTTTAGATGAGACATCTTCAACATAATTATTTTTTATTTTTTCGAACGCTTCCCCAAATAAATTCAAATATTTGTATACATTTTTATCTTCATCAGCAAAAGTTGAAGAGTTTATTAAAATAAGAATAAATATTATTAATATTTTTTTCATTTTATGATTATGCAGTTTTTTTACAAAATCTCAACTTTTGATTTAGGATTAATAATTTTACCATTCAATCTTAACTCAAAATATAATTGACTATTATTTCCAGCTGAAATTTTTGCTATCGGCTCGCCTATAAAAACTTCGCTACCTGATGAAATGATTATCTTTTTCATCCCAGATAATATTGAATAATACCCCTCGTCATTTTCTATTATAATTAAATTTCCATAACTCCTAAATTGATTTGCATAAACAACCATACCGTTAATTGGTGATGTCACAAATGATTCCTCTAAAACTTTAAAAACAAGACCATTTTTTGACCTTCTTATATCTTTACCTTCGCCGAAATTTGATATAATCCTACCTTGTACTGGAAACTTTACCTTACTAAGGTTATTTTTATTTTTTTTTATTTTTTTTCTTTTTACTCCTTGAACTAATTCATTTAAATTTTTAGCTTTTTCTTTAAATCTTTTTTCTTTGACTCTTAGCTTCACATCTACTTTTACTTTTTTTTGAAGTTTCGCTACTTCTTTTATTTTTTTTTCAAGAGTAATTAATTTTACTGCCAAGCTCTTTTTTTTTTTTTTTTAAACAAATAATTTTTTTTCCAAATCTTCTTTAAGT
>Ga0255759_10004300_pt1 | contig 12342 bp, 12 predicted proteins | sample 101ome_20_FD_179959 | JGI IMG/M metagenome (GOLD analysis project Ga0255759, IMG submission 179959) | Coastal salt marsh microbial communities from the Groves Creek Marsh, Skidaway Island, Georgia - 101404AT metaG (version 2) | ecosystem: Environmental > Aquatic > Marine > Intertidal zone >...
ACGCAGTTGGTCTAGATCTATGGTATCATCCACCTCTGCCACTTCGGTTTGAAATAACACGTGTGAGATGGATCCACTCATTTCGTTTATTGCATGCAATATTTAATTGCTTCGCCTGAGATGCTCATAGCGATTGATAGGCATGGCCTTGACACAGTGCACTACACCCTGGGGCTCAATTCTATAGATGTAGTTAATTAATCCAACAACGAAGCCCGCATGCGCTGTCTTGGAGGCGGCCGGGTCCGCCCTGACCGCCCGCGCGAGCGCCCGGGCCGCGCGCTTGGCGGCGTTGGTGAACTTGGGGTGTGCGGCTATGTCAGCCATCGTCTTGCAGTCGGTGGGGGGCAGGACCATGTCTCATGCATGGCGCACAATATTTGGTTGTGAAAAATATGTGTGCATTGGGTAAAGAATGGTGAAGAAGCAGGAGCTAGATATCGCCAAGTCAGTGAACGCGCAGAACGCCAGCATCATGCCGATGCAAACGCGGCGGATGGTGCACCAGCGGCGCACACATGCGGGCGAAAGGTGGCAGCGCATGGAGGCCTCGTTCAAGCGTGCGGCAGAGGTAAGTCACACGCGGTCGATCAACCGGCCGAGCAAGCCGCAGTATGACAAGGCGGCGGGCATGGGGAACGCGTTCCCTGCGCTGGTGCGTCAGTGATCGGCCAGTCGGTGTTCACTCTATGTTTGTTTATTACTTTCATAAGACACACGCACACACACACACGCACACTTCATATATTATGGCCGCCCGCCTTGCTCCGCATGGCCTCCAGCTGCACTCCAGCGGCACACACCCTAATAAAATCTACTGAAGCTGGGCGTACACCTCCGCGTCGTGCTCGGCGAGCATCTCCTCCGAAACGCCCATCTCCTTGCAGATGGCAATAAACTTGGAGCGCGTGTAGTCGCCATCGAGCTCCGTCTCTGCCTCCACAACCGCCTTGGCCACGGCGCGGCGCGCCCTCGCCATCGCCCTGCGCTCCTTGGCCTCGGCGTCGTAGGCCGCCTTGCGTTCGGCTTCGGTCGCCTCGAGCTCTGCAAGGCGCTTGCCAATCTTCTCGAGCTCGGGCTTCATCGCCTCAAGCGCGGACGCGGTGTTGACGACCTTGATGTCGTACTCGGCGCCGGCATCGATCGCAGCGTTGGACACGACGAGCTTTATCTTCTTGTCGATTGTGCAGCGCTCGTCATCCAGCTTCTCCTTCTTGGATTCCAGCTGGGTGATGAGGCTCTGCATCTCGTTGCGCTGCGTGGTCTGAATCTTGCGCTTCTCCCCGGCGGCCTTGTCGTTGAAATCGGCGATGATGCGCTCGAGCTCCGCCTTCTTGTTGCCGTCGAAGTTCTTGATCTGCTTTTCGTGTGCAGCCTTGAGCTTGGCGGTCTGCTTGGACTTCTCCTCGATGAGGTTCTTGATCTTGAAGCGGCACCTCTTGTCCTCCTGGATGAGGATGATGGCGCCGGCCTTGGCCCTGGCCCCCGCCGCCTCCGCGTACGCCTCGCGGCTCTGTCCCTTGAGCGCTGCGTCCGTCTTGTCCAGGGCTTCCTTCTTGTTCTTGATCTGCGAGTGCTTGGCGCGCAGGTCGACCAGCTCCGGCGCGTACACAAAGACTCCCGGGGCCGGCGCGGGCTCCTTCTTGGGGATCTGCGGGGGTCGCGGGTTCTGGGTCGCGGAGGATGAGGGGGCCTTGCGCTTCTTGCGGCCGCTTCGCTTGCGCTTGACGTGACAGGGCATGCAGTATCGGAACTTGGAGTGCGTGGTAGCACCACCGCAGTCGTCGCACGTGAGCGCCTGAGACGTTGCGTCGTCCTCCACATCCATGGGCGCGGGAGCCGCGGGCTTGGTCGCAGGCGCGGTAACCTTGGTCGCAGGCGCTACCTTGGCGGGCTTGGGCGCGGGCTTGGGCGCGGGCGCGGTAACCTTGGGAGTCTCCTTGGTGGGACGACCGGAAGCAGTCGCGTCCTTCCTGGCCTTCTTTTCCGCATTCGCCCACTTCTGCCATCGATCCGCCTCATTCTGCTTCGTCATGGACTCAAGCCGCTGAGCATCCTGCTCGCGCAAGTTGTCGTCCTTCTCCGTGGTGATGCACAAAGCCTCTCTCTCCTTCAAGGCGGCACTGCGCGCCTTTGCCAACTTAGCATCCTCGCGCTCATATCTGGTCAGGAGGCTGAGCACTTCGCTGAGGTTGCGCAGGGCGCTCTCGGCCAGGCGGGCCCGGAAGCTATCGTGGGGCGTGGCGGAGACCTTGAGCCTCTTGGAGAGGTCGTTAGCGCTCGCCTCGCTGAGCTTGCGGAGAATGGTTTCCTTGGTCTTGGCCCGCACCTCCGGGTCGTTGCTGGCGTGGCGCTCGGCTGTGCGGGGGGGGACATTGTTGCGCTTGTTTCTGCGGATCTGGTCCTGTCTCGGCATGGTCATCACCTTCTGCCGTCTGGCGACTTCAGCCCGCACCCTTTTGAGCATGTTGGGGATGGTCAAGGTAGCCGCGCGGCCGCGTAGGGAGATGCCGAGCGCTTCGTAGGCCTTCTGCAGGGTGGACTTGTTGCAGGTTATGCCCAGCTCCTTGATGGTCTCGCCCTGGCGTACGTTGTCCCACCGGGCCTTGAGGATGGCGTCGAGCTTGATGCTTTTGGACATGGTGGCTGCTTGTCGCTTGAAATTGTGTGGTGTCTCCTTCCACGCTTGTGGATTTTTCCTGAAATCTACCCAGCCCAACCCCAAAATTGCTTTTTGAGGGTACCACAGTCAGACAAGAGGGATACCCAGTGTTTGACTGTGTGCTCTTTTTTTTTGACTGTGCCCTGTCAGGGAAAATGCTTTTGACAGTGACACAGTAAGAGCACTGTGACCCCTAAAACCCATGAAAGCTTTTTTTGGGAACTCAGTTTGGGTATATCACTGAGAGTGTTTGCTTAGAAAGTAGGTGTGTTGGCCGAGCCCCACCTACTCTTCTAGGTGTGTTGGCTGAGCCCCACCTACTCTTCTAGGTGTGTTGGCTGAGCCCCACCTACTTAAAAGGTGTGTTGGCTGCGCCCCATCTTTTTTTGCGCACCGCGCTCAGAGAAACAGTCTTTTGCGCACGTACGACCCCAGCGTCTCCTTCTGTGCGCTCTTGGGCAGGTCCTCAAAGTACACGCGATGGAACGAGGTGCCGCTGAGGCGCAGGAACGCCAGGTACGCGGCGAACGCTGCAAGGTTGAGCTGTATGTCGCGCATATTATACTTGTATCCCCGCAGCGAGATGAGCATCATGGCTAACTCCCACAGAATGATTGCCACACGCATGTTCATACCCACCTTTCTATTCTCTGCTATCGCAAAGGACGTGATTGAGGTGAATATGAAGCTGCCGACTAGAGAGGGCGCGGGCGATGCAGCGACATATCCTAGTCTGTGCGCGAGCAGCCACACCCAAAGGTAGTAGCAGTATATGTATATCGCGCTCAACATCCTATACACTTATGCCACATAATCTAACGCGCGCGCGCGCTGCGACTCCGCCGCGACCGCCTGCGACTCCGCCGCGACCGCCTCCCGCGGCTCCTCCTGCTCCGCCTGCTCCTGCTCCTGCGGCCCCGCCTCCGGCTCCTGCTCCTGCGGCCCCGCCTCCGGCTCCTGCTCCTGCGGCCCCGCCTCCGGCTCCTCCTGCTCCTCCGCCTGCTCCTCCGCCTGCTCCTCCGCCTCCGGCGCAGCGCATCTCGCGAGTCCCACGACACCGACTCCTCGATCGGGCTCGGCAGCCCCTTGGACGCGCGCACCGTCGGGTTGACGCTCACAAAGCGCCCCTTGGAGTTGGGCGCCCGCGGGTCGCCGTACCGCGCCGCGAACGTGCGCATAACAGAGGCAGGGCGCGACGAGATCACACTCGTAAGGTTCTGCACCGCCCGCTGCGACGGGACGAACGGCTGCTTCGCTCTGTGCTTCATGTACATCCCCGAAAGGACGGTGCACACGCCGCGAACCTCTGCGCCCATGGCCCCTCCCTCTTTCGAAGCGCACATCGTGTGCAGGTCGGTGCTATGCGGCACCGACACCGCTCCCTTGACGCCTGCCAACGGCTTGAACATCCTGTCGATGTACTCCACTACACTGGGATCCCCAAACGTCTTGGCCGCGTCGCCGTTGGGGTCGAACACCTCTATCTCGGAGCTCACCGGGTTGTACACCAAGGCCAGGCGGTGCGCCACCCACTCGCCCCTACGGGAGGTGTAATCCATGAAGAGAAGGGTCAGCATGCCGAAAACGTAGGTCCCGTCGTCGTCGTTGATGCCTGCGCGCATGCGGTTGTAGAACACAAGCGCCTCCTTGTACGAATGCGGCACCCACTCGAAGCGTGTGCGACCCTGGCTGGGATTGTTGCGCTGATAGTAGTACGTGTGGCCGAGTGAGAGATTGGGGTTCTCTCGGTTATGCGTCTCCACCAAGCGGTTGAGCGCGCTGTTGATCCTGGAGAAGACGTGGCGGCGCGGTCCGCCCTCCTTGATCTCTCTGAGCTTCTTCTCCCAGTAGGGTCGCGCGGATGGTGGAATGCCCAGCATCGGCGTGCGCTCGGCGTTGATGCGCACGAGCATGAATTGACCGGCGTTCCTAACACCGGGGAAGGACTTCTTCATGTCCTGAGTGAGGCGCGCTAACGACTGCGGGAAGTCTAAGCCGTACGCGAAGCCGCTGCGGGTGGCCCACTTCAGGCCCGCGTCGGTGGCGGCCTTGGAGGGCAGCTTCGAGGTGCGAGCACCGCGCGAGCGTGCGTAGTACTGCTCCATTGCGGTCAATGTCTTTTTGGTTCGCATGGCTGCTTGAGCCTTGCTGCGGCGGCCGGGCGACCACTCCTCCTCGGGAGTGGCGCGCGATTTAGACTTGGATCTCTTTGTGCTCATTGCACGGCAGTGTTCTTAATTACGGACAACATTAAACATTTAACGAGAGCATGGCATGCGGCCCGAGAAGCGTTCGCGCAGCTTCTTCTCTGCCTCCTCCGCGCGCTTCGTCGCCGCGAGGGCGTTGGCTCGGGCCTGGTCGCGCTGCGCGAGGAGGTTGGCGTAGTCATCATCGTCCTTCTTCTGCATGCGCACGTGCTTCTCCAAAAGGGTGAGGGCGCAGGACTTGAGCTCGGCGCGGTAGGCACGGAGGTACGAGGTGCGTAGAACGCTCCGCGGGAGAACCGCGGGAACCGCGGGAACCGCGGGAACCGCGGGAGCCGCGGGAGCCGCGGGAGCCGCGGGAGCCGTGGGAGCCGTGGGAGCCATGGGAGTGTGTCTGTGTCTGTGTGTGTTCCTGTGTGAAGGCGGGGGGGGGTTAAAATGGATTTTGCCCTATGTAACTACCCAGCCCAACGACTTTTTGCTGTTTCAGACAACTACCCAGCCCAAGCCCCACAGGCAACTCTTGGCTTTTTGCTGTTTCAGACAACTACCCAGCCCAAGCCCCACAGGCAACTCTTGGTGAATTTTCCAAAAGCAACAAAAACTCAAGTTTAGTCTACCTACAAGCATCATGTCCACTACGTTCACCCCCGCCATCGCCGCCTCTACCGGCAAAGCATGCAAGCTCTGCGTGCGCAAGGGCGCCCTGTGCCGCTACCACACCAAGAAGGCTCCCGGTGCACCCATCAAGGCCAGCAAGCCCGTTGCCAAGAAGCTGGATTTCGAGCCCGCACCCAAGAAGGCGCTAGACTTTGGCGAGATCACGGCTAACGATGCCAAGGTGGTCGCCGCCGCCACCGCTTCCCGCTTCCAGCACGAGGACGAGATCCCCAAGACCAAGAGCGGCCGCCCCTGCAAGCGATGCATCAACAAGCAGAGCGCCTGCTGGCAGCACGGGGGCATCAAGACCAGCTACGGCAACAAGGGAGCCATGAAGTACGACCTCAGCAAGAAGCAGGCCAAGCCCGGCCGCAAGGCACCCGCGGCCTCTGCGAAGGAGTTCAAGGTCGGGCACCAGGCCGAGGGCCTGGACGGCAACACCTGGGAGGTGCGCGAGGTCACGCGCAAGGCTACCCCCGCTACCACGTACAACCGCTGGTTCAAGGTCCTTGTCGCCACGCTCTGCTTCGTGCTGACCTTGACGCCCGTGTCGGCCTTCTCTTACGCGCCGGAGGAGAAGACCATCGTGGACCTGCTCTTCATTATTGCGTGCATTTCGGTAGTCCTGTTTGCCTTCCGATCGCGAGACCACGGCCTCGCGGCAAGCCGCGAGCGCTTCTACCGCCGCGGCTTTTATTGTTTGTAGTATATAAATAAAAGCTAGTGCCAACATGAACTTGGGCGTACTGATGATCGTTATATCCGTACTTGGCAACTTTACCGGCTATCTGTTGCACCCAAAGACCCAATCATTGCTCACACGCTCTAAGATACTGCAGAACGCAATAGTGTTAGTGACCATCTACATGGCATTGGAGGACAGTTCAGATCGCGTGCGCATGACTGTACAGACATTCGCGCTGTTCAAACTAGTTTCATTCTTGCCGCCTCGCGAATTTGTACTCGCCGTGGGCGCGCTTGCACTCTACTACATGTAACGTGCGTACATCACACCAAGAACACGCGCGGCGAGCCCGGCGGCCCCGCGTGCGGGTTAGCCATCCCCACCCCGTCCGCGACGTACGGAATCACGCGCTCCCGCACCCACGCCTCCACGGCGTCCATGCGCGCCACGAAGCGTCGGCTCCCGCGCCAGCGGTACTCCCCGACAGACATGCGCCGCCGCGTGAACATGCCCTCCCCCTGCACGCGCAGCACCAGCCCCGCGTGGTGCGCCATGTCCTGCGCCACCACGCGCAGCCTGTCGCGGTTGTCCTCGTGCTCCAGGTCTTCGTCGAACTCCACGTGTAAGTACCACTGCACGAAGTCGAACATCATGTCGGGGCGGTAGCGAGAGCACCCGCCGACGTTGCAGTCCCACACCACGTGCAGCGCGTCGCGGGCCAGGACCGGCGCGCGCCGCTGCAGCTCCGCCAGGAAGATGTGCTCGCGGCGCACGGACCACCGAGCAAGGCGCTCCGGGTGGAGGTGACAGAAGCAGTTGTAGCACAGGTCCGCGCCTTCGACCGAGGCGTACATGACCGGAGGCGTGCCCTCGAACTGGTGCACGTCGAGGCGCGAGCACCGTCGTCCTCCTCCGTGTGAAATGCAGTGGTCGGTCTTTCCCTCTGCGCCCTTGGTGCATCCCTTGGTCTTGCATCGCTTGCCCCCACCGTGCGTGCGGCAGAAATCGGTCTTTCCCATTGCGCTATTTGTACACTCCTCGTGTACGCATCGCTTGCCCCCACCGTGAGCCCTGCAATGATCGGTCTTTCCCCGTGCACCCTTTGTGCACCCCTTGGTCTTGCATCGCTTGCCCCCACCGTGCGTGACGCAGAAGTCGGTCTTTCCCCGGGCACTCTTTGTGCACCCCTTGGTCTTGCATCGCTTGCCCCCACCGTGAGCCTTGCAGAAGTCGGTCGTTCCCTGCGCACTCTTGTTGCAGCCCGGCTCGGTGCATCGCTTGCCGCCGCCGTGCGCCTTGCACTTGTCGATCTTGCCCCGGGCGCTCTTGTTGCAGCCCGGCTCGGTGCATCGCTTGCCGCCGCCGTGTTGGGCGCACTTGTCGGTCTTGCCGATGGCGCTATTGGTGCAGCCTGCCTCTGCGCATCGCTTGCCGCCGCCGTGTTGGATGCACTTGTCGGTCTTGCCAGTGGCGCCCTTGGTGCAGCCCGGCTCGGTGCATCGCCTGCCCCCACCGTGAGCAATGCACTTGCCCCCCTTGCGAGCAATTTTGGTACAGTCTGCGATGGAGCAACGTTTTAGAATCCGCTTCTTCTTGGGTTTCGGTAGGACGGCGGGTGCCTCGAAGGGGTCGCGCTCGCGCTTCCCGGCCTTTGGCGGTGCCATCTTTGTTAGATGTTAGAATTTTTGCTTGTGATTTTTTACAACTGTGACACAGGGGTAAAATGCATTTTACCCAACAGTTTCAGTTTTAAAACGGTTTCGAAAGGTTCCCTCCAAACTTACTTACCCAGCCCATCCCAGAGCAAAAAAGCAAAGAAAAATCTCAGTGACATTCATCATTCCGCATTGTCAAAATTCCAACCTCCGCCCTGCAGCCACCATGTCCAACGCCGCCTTTATTAACGCCCTCAAGCCCGGCAGCCTCTGCGATGCTCGAGATTGCTACGAGCGCTACCATGCTGCGCGCATCCTCACCGTCGAGCGCACCGGTGCCGCTGTCCCTGCTGGCCAAATCCAAAACGGGACCGCGCACGTCCACTTCCTCGGCTGGGAGCCAATGTTCGACGAGGTTGTCCCGCTCTGCTCCATTGGCTTCGCGCCCATCTTCAGCAAGCGCTCCATCACCACGCTGAACCCCGAGGCCAGGAAGGCAGCGGAGGCCGCCTACAAGGAGGAGAAGGAGCAGCAGGTCGCCGAGGCGCTGCGACTCGGCGAGGAGCAGAAGCGCCTTGCGGAGCAGCAGCAGATGGAGGTTGAGGACGAGCTGCTCGTCATTGGGGATGGCAACGACCCCGACTTGGTGTTCGAGGACGACATCCAGGACACCGACGATCAGATTGAGCCCGAGGAGTACGAGCTCGACAGCATCCTCGGCCACCGTTGGAGCCAGGAGAACAACCGCATCGAGTACCTCGCGCGCTGGAAGGACTACCCGATAAGCGCCGCCACATTCGAGCCGGCCTCGTGCTTCAACGGCACCACCATCGCCGAGTACTGGCGCGCGGATAAGGGCAAGCGGGAGAGCCTGAGGCAGAAGGCCCGCGTCGTCGTCGATCGCAGCCGCCGCATGCGCGAGCTTTTGCGTCAGTCGTCTCTGCGCGAGGCCGAGGCCAAGCGCCGCCACCAGGTAGCCCTGAAGCAGGCCGCAGACCGAGCCGACCAGATCACCCGCATGCGCTGCCGCATCACAGAGGTGCTGCAGCAGATGCGCAAGGCCGCTAGCGTTGAGTGAGCAAGTGCCTGGCACAGACAGAGCTATTAGGGTATTTCTTTGTAGCCATAGATGTGTAGGGTATGACACACTAAAATACTTGTGATATATATATACATATATACAATGAGCCGGCGCCGTAGAAGCCGGCGTAGCAGCCGTCGTAGGCGCGTATCTCGCAGCCGCCGGCGCAGCCGCCGCAAGTCGCGCCGCAGCCGCCGGCGCAGCCGCCGCAGCAAGCGCAGTCGTGTATCTCGCAGCCGCCGCCGCAGCCGCCGCCGCCGGCGCAAGTCGCGACGCGCAGCACTGGGGGGTGCGACAATTGCCGCGCTGACCGTAGTCGGGACAGTAAACCTGCTAGCCGCCCTCTACGCTATCAAGCTGATTCGCGCTCGCGCGAATCAACCGAAGCTGCTGAGCGCGGACGAATTCGATGAGCTAATTCAGGAAGCACAGGAAGCACAGCGACAAGCCAGGCAACTGGATGATGAGAGGCAGTGGCGAATCGATAGATTGAGGGAGCAGATAGCATTCCAAGAGGAGGAGATCTTGTCTGGAGCAGCGGAGGGTTCGGCGGATCGTCTTAAGAGGAGGCTCCGGGAGTTGGGGGGTGTCATCGACGCTGCGCCGGTGGGCGACCCTCTGTTCGGCGACGCGGTGCTCGATCGGCCCATCCAGGTGCATGTTGGAGGAGCGGCAGTGCTTGGCGAGAGCCCGCACCGGCGCAAGGCCTCTCTGCTGCACCTGGATTTTGATGCGAGTGATGCGCGAAGCAATGCATACTGGGAAAGCATAAACAGGGCTGCTAGCAAAGTGCGGCGCCCTGCAGCGCGAGCGACGCTGCGGTCTGTCGACAAAAAAATGGGCGTTCTCCAAAAAAAGATTCAAAAGGAACTCAAAAGCAGCGCGCGCGCACCCATGGCGCGCACGCCGTTGGGTTTGTCGGTCGCGGCCACCCGGAGGTCGCGCGAGGTGGATGCTCTGGTGGCAAAGGAGCGCGCGGAGGTCGCGCGAGGCATAGCGCCTGTCGCACCGGAGTCACAGATACAGAGGGACTCCGCAGTTGGGATGCTCGACGACTTCGACGCCAGCGTTCATGGTAAGCTAACTGGTAATGCGCTGCGCAGGGCGTCCGGGTTGAAGAACAAAGCTCCAATGTTGCCGAACAAGCCCGAGATCAAGGGGGCGGCGCGGAAGTACCCCAAGCCCGTCGCATCGAGCGTCCTGGATGCGTCGAGTGACGAGGGAGAGGCCAACTGGCGGCAGCGCAGGCAGCCCTCCCTGGGCGAGCTGGAGTACGAGGACGAGGATGAGATTTGAGTCGCATCGGTTTCAAAAAAATCCCGCGGGAAATTTCGGGGGTCAAAAATCATTTTCCCGAACCTGGGCTGAGCCACAAATAGCACAGGAGTCAAAAAGTCAAAAGCAATGAAGCGAGTGCGCACCTCCAGCAGCTCCTCCTCCGAGCAGCAGCAGCGGGCCTCCGCTGCGCGCGCAAGATTGCCTCCGCCCTCGCATCGCATGGGATCCCTCGCAGCGCAGCTGGGCACCATGGTGGCAATCGAACCACAATACAACAGCTTCCTTGAGATGGTTGACTCACCGACAATCCACCCTAGAGTGAATGGCCCCATACCGACGCTTCTGCTCAGCAACGACCCTGTTCACACCAACGAGGAGACCGCCGAGAAGCTGATGCTCGCCGACGGCGACGAGATCCTGGGCGAGTCGCCGCTTCGCCTCCCCAGCCCGATCCGGGTCCACACCCATAGCGAGCTCAGCGCTCTGTTCGAGGCCAAGGCCGTGATCCCCGCCGCTGCTCCCGCCGCGGCTCTCGCCATCACCCCCTCAAACCTCGGCGCCCTGCTGCCCATCCACCGCTTCGTGCGCGCGAAGCTCCCCCCGGGCTACAACGCAGACCTCTTCCCGGTGCGCTTCCACTGGAGGGTGTCGGACTCTCTCCCAAGGGGCCAATCCCTCGAGTGGGCGCGAGACGTCGGGAACGCCATCATCGAGGCCTGCACCCAGTGCATCCCCGACTGGGGGCCGCGCATGAGAGAGAACCGACTCCAAGCCGAGAGCCTCCGTCCCACCTCCTGGGGCCAGATCTTCCTCAGAGACTGCTCCGACCTCGACCTGCAGTGCCTGCGTGGCTACCTCTGCTGGAAGAGCGTCGTCGACCACTCGCCCGACGTCGGGGAGGGAAACGACAAGCCGCAGAACGTCAAGAGCGTCATCACGCGCCTCGACCGCTACAAGGACTACATCAACATGTTCCACTCCAGCAGGCACATCTCCGACGTGGTCTTCTTCTACCAGCACGCCTATACGCCCAGCTTCGCCACGTTCACCGGCACCAAGAGGGGCAAGCAAACGCGCATCTACGAGAGGACCAGCGGCCGCTCCGCCAAGAAGTGCGTCATCAACCGAAGCGGCAAGAAGGTGTACACGCTTCGGCGCTGCTTCGAAAAGAAAGCCGACGAGTCGCACCCGGTCTTCCACGCCGTGGTTCGCGCCATCTCGCAGGTGGACCGCCTCGTGCTGCTGCTGCGCTCCGTCTCGCGCGTGGACGCCCAGGAGCCCGCGGCTCCGCCGGCCCAGGGCCGCCGGATCAGCTTCTACCTCCGAAAGTTCACGCCCATGGAGATCGTCCGCATCTTCCCGCTGAGCCCAGTCGGCTCCCGCTTCTGCATCGGCGTGCACGAGTACCGCAACGCGCCGCAGATGCGGCAGCAGTACGACGACGAGTTCCTCTTGCACCCGAACATCCGCCCGAGCAAAATGAGCTACGGCTCCAGCAGCGACACGCAGGAGTCGCGGGCGTACGCCAGCTCCGTAACGTGGGAGCAGCACCTGCACACGGTCTACCGGACCGTCAACGCCAGCGCCGAGGAGCGCAGGCTGCACCCGCTGTACCTGGTGGCCGACGCCTTGGACGCGTTCGAGAACATGAACCGCGGCCTCACGGACGGGGAGCGCAAACGGCTTCCGATCCGCATGTGTCGCGGGGGCGACCCGGTGTGCCGCTTCGATGCCCACCGCGGGGGCGACCTCGGCGCCATTCGCCAGTGCGTGTACGACTACCGAGTCCGCGTTGTTCCGGGGGCCGACGAGACGCAGGCGCGCGCTGACCTACAGGAGCTGTATGCTCTGAGCATGCGCAAGCAGTACAACCGCGTAGCAGTAGTGAACATTGAGCCTGTGCGCAGCTCGTACGCGCCCGGCCAGCTTGAATCAGTGGGTAGGTAGAGATCACTAGTAAGGATAGACAGGTAGAGATCACTAGTAAGGATGGACAGGTAGAAAGACAGGTAACACAGGTAGAGATTCGCAGGTAAGGATTTGAGGATGGCCCCTCATCCCATTTTTTTTCAAAATCTCGGATTTAGAATCTCGAGTTGTTTCGTCTACCCGTCTGT
>Ga0255759_10004315_pt1 | contig 12314 bp, 12 predicted proteins | sample 101ome_20_FD_179959 | JGI IMG/M metagenome (GOLD analysis project Ga0255759, IMG submission 179959) | Coastal salt marsh microbial communities from the Groves Creek Marsh, Skidaway Island, Georgia - 101404AT metaG (version 2) | ecosystem: Environmental > Aquatic > Marine > Intertidal zone >...
AATGGCAAAAAATAGAGAGAGCGCACAGTTACTAACATCATTATTTAGATTAAGAAAAGTACATAAAACTTATCTTGCCATATGCCAAGGAGAAATAAATAAAAACACAGGTGTTTGGGATGATGACTTAATAAGATATGATGGAGACAAAAAGTTAGTAGAAAAAGCAAAAACTATATACAAGGTAATAGATAAAAATTCTGAAGCATCTTTATTGGAGTTAAAACCAATAACTGGAAGAAAACATCAATTACGTAAACAGCTTTTTGCAATTGGAAATCCTATATTTGGTGATACAAAATATAAAATATCTAACTCTGACAAAGGTATAAATAAAAATCTAATGCTACACTCTTATCAAATTAAATTTAAAATAAATGATATGAAACATACTTATTCAGCTTTATTACCAGAATATTTTAAAAAGCTGTTAAAAACAAAAAGACTTAGATTTTCAAATTTGAAATAAAATTTTCAATAATTTCATTTTTTAAGTTAGAATAGTCTTGATTTGAAATTTTTTTTAAATTGGAAACACCTTTATCAGAAATTCCACAAGGTACTATTTTTTTGTAATTTTCTAAGCTGTTGTCAACATTTATTGCAAATCCATGATATGCAATCCATTTTCTCACTCTAATGCCTATCGCAGCAATTTTTTGTATCTCATTTTTATCTTTATACCAAATACCAATGTTTTTTTTATCAGGAAATGTTTCAATATTATATTTTTTTAAACTTTGAATAATTGTATTTTCAATAGTTGTAATAAATTTTCTAATGTCTTTTTTTTTTCTCAAATCAATAACAAAATAACAAATTAATTGACCTGGACCATGATACGTAATTTTTCCACCTCTGTTTGTTTTTAATAAATTGATTGATTTATCAATTATTTCATTTTCTTTATAAGAAGTTCCTGCAGTAAAAATTTCAGGATGCTCCAAAATCCAAATTAATTCTTTTTCTTTATTAACTGAAATATTTTTTAGTCTAGTCTCTAATATATCAATAGCTTCAAAATAATTTACCGGTTTTATTGACTTTTTGATCTCTATATCCATTTAAAATTTGTATTATTTTAATTATGTATTAATAGTGCACAACTAAATTATAGGTACATTTATGTCTTTAATTAAAAAAACTAAAGATAAAAAAGTAAATTTTGAATTCAATAAAGAATATTTGAGAGTTGTTACTTCTAAAATAGCTAACAACGATGCAAAATTTATTAGCGACTCATTCAATGAAATGCACCCCGCTGATGCAGCAGATATAATTGAACACTTAAGTATTGGTGATAGAGAAAGTTTAATTAAACTAAATAACTTTAATATTGATGCAGAGGTTTTTGTTGAATTAAATGAATCTATACAAACTGAAATAATTAAATACTTATCCTCAGATTCAATCGTAACTATTCTTACTAATTTAGAGTCAGATGATGCTATTTCGATTTTAGAAAATGTACCCGAAGAGGACAAGAATACCATATTAAGCTCATTACCACCCAAAGATAGATTTGCTCTATTAGAAAGTTTAAGCTATCCAGAGGATACTGCTGCTAGACTAATGCAGCGTGAGTTTACAGCTATACCAAGCAATTGGTCTGTTGGCCAAACAATTGACTATTTAAGAGAAAATAAAGATTTACCTGAAGAATTTTTAGAAATTTTTATTGTTAATGAGGAATTTAAACCTATCGGAACAGTTCCATCATCAAGAGTATTAACTTCTCCCAGAGATACGAAAATGGCAAGCATCATGTCCGAGTCTCAATTATTAGTACCTGTAGATATGGATAAAGAAGAGGTAGCTAACCTATTTGAAAATTACAATCTTAACTCAGCGGCAGTAATTGATAAAAATAATAAATTGGTAGGAATGATTATGAACGATGATGTTCTTACAGTCCTAAAGGAAGAGGCAGAGGAAGATGCATTAAGACTTGCAGGTGTAGGCGATGAGGAAATTACTGATGGTGTTGTTACAAAAACTAAAAGAAGATTTAACTGGCTTTTACTGAATTTATTTACAGCTTTTCTAGCAACTTGGTGTATTAGCTTGTTTGGAGCAACTATTGAGCAAATGGTTGTTCTTGCATTTTTGATGCCAATTGTTGCTTCAATGGGCGGTAATGCAGGAATGCAAACATTGGCGGTAACAGTCAGAACAATTGCAACAAATGACTTAACTCAAAATAATTTTTCATCAAATGTTTTTAAAGAATTTTCAATTGGTATATTAAATGGAATTATATTTGCTGCTATAAGTGCTTTAATAGTTCAAATTTGGTTTCAAGATAGTATTCTTTCAATAATCATTTCAATATCAATGGTACTTACGATGATTATAGCTGGACTTTTTGGTATTCTTGTTCCTTTTACTTTAAAAAAAATGAATATTGATCCTGCAATTGCATCGAGTGTCTTTGTTACAACAATAACTGATGTTATAGGTTTTGTCTCATTTTTAGGTGTTGGAGCTTACTTTCTCTAAAAATTATCAATCAATCTTACGCTATCAATATAATAAGCAACAAATAAACGTGAATCTCTTACAGTATTAGACATTTTAAGATTTTTAATTGATCTTAATTCTAAGTATTCAATTTTAATTTTTAATAATTTTTCAAAATTTTTGGATTGTATTTCTAAATTTTGTGTTATTTTTTTACTATTTACCAAGCTTCTTTTTAATTTAATTAAACTTTTGCTTAGAAAACTTGCTTTTTTAATACCATTTAAATCCAAATGATTATTTCTTGAAGATAAAGCTATTTTATTTTTATTTCTAATCGTTTTGCATGGAATAATAAAAGTTTTATATTTATTTTTTAGATAATTTTTTATTAAGAAATATTGTTGATAATCTTTTTTACCCATAAATATTTTTTTTGGATTTATTAAATTAGTAAGTCTTTCCATTACATCTAGCACACCCTCAAAATGACCTTCTCTATATTTGGCACATAAAACTTTATCTTTTTTTGTGATTTTTATGTTTGATTTTTTATTATTATTGTAAATATCTTTGAATTTTGGGATGTATAAGAAATCAACCTTTTTGGTTTTTTTTAAAATTTTAATATCCTCTTTAATATTTGTGGGATAATTCTTGAAATCTTTTTTGTTGTTAAATTGTTTGGGGTTAACAAAAATACTTACTATTGTCTTTTTGCAAGATCGATTTGATCTATCTATAAGTGATAAATGACCCTCATGTATACTTCCCATTGTGGGAACAAAGCCAATATCATTAAAAGGCCTTAAAGATTTAAATAATGAATTATTATTTAATATAATTTTCATTTGTATTAAAAATCTAGATAAGTAAAACATTTATATGATTAAACAAGCAATTATTCCTCTAGCAGGTCAAGGAACTAGGCTTTTGCCTTTAACAAGTGTTTTTGCAAAAGAACTTCTTCCAATAAATGGAAAGCCTGGAATTGAATATATTTTAGATGAATGTATTGAAGCTGGGATTAAAGAAGTTGTTTTTATTATATCAAATAAAAAAAAGATGATTAAAAATTATTTCTACAGTGATGCTTTTTATAAAAAAATTATAAAAAAGAAAAAAGATTCTAGAATAATTGCTGAATATAAAAAAATATTAAAATATAAAAAATTAATAAAGTTTGTATATCAAAATACACCTAATGGAACGGGAGATGCTGTATTTAAAACAAGAAAATATATAAAGGATAAATATTTTTTAATGTTATTGCCAGATGATTTAATAATAAAAAAAAACTGTTCTAAAGATATGATTAAAGTTCATCATAAACATAAAGCATCTGTGATGGCTAGCATGAAGGTTGATTCTAAAACAGTTTCAAGGTGGGGCATCTATAGTTTAAACAAAAAAATTTCAAAAAATGATTATTTCATTGATGGTGTGGTAGAAAAACCAGACGTTAAAAAAGCTCCTTCAAATAAAGCTGTTATAGGAAGGTACATTCTCCCTAAAACGATATTTAAAAAACTAGCTAAGCAAAAACCTGGTATTGGTAGCGAAATACATATAACTGATGCAATTCAAACTTTAATTAAAGAAGGTGAAAAATTTATTGCTCATAATTTTTTAGGAAACTATTTAGACTGTGGGACAATGCAAGGATTTATTAATTCAAATAAAGAAATAGGAAAACTATGAAACTTTGTATGATAGGAACTGGTTATGTTGGTTTGGTAAGTGGTGTCTGTTTTTCTGATGTTGGTAATATTGTGTACTGTGTAGATAAAGATAAAAAAAAAATAGAAGAATTGAATAAAGGCAATGTTCCTATCTATGAACCTGGTTTAGAGGAAATTTTAAAAAAAAATTACAAACAAAATCGCTTGAAATTTACTACAGATTTAAAAAAGGCAGTTTCAAGTTCTGATATAATTTTTATATGTGTTGGAACTCCAACTAAAAAAAATAGTAATTCAGCTGATTTAAAATATGTGTTTAGTGTTGCAAAAGAATTAAAAAAAATAATTAAAAGCTATAAAATTATAATAACCAAATCTACAGTTCCAGTAACTACTGGCGATAAAATTGAAAACATTTTAAAAAATCTAAAAAAAAGAAAATTAGTTGATATCGTTTCTAATCCTGAGTTTTTAAGAGAAGGTGAGGCTATCAGAGACTTTGTCTACCCAGATAGAGTTATTATTGGAACTGATAGTAAAAAAGCTAATAAAACTTTAAAGACACTTTATATGCCCATTATAAAAAAAAATAGCAGATACTTTAATACTTCTCGTCGAGGTGCCGAACTAATTAAATATGCTTCAAATGCATTTTTAGCTACAAAAATTTCATTTATTAACGAGATTGCGAACCTTTGCGAAAAAACGGGTATAGACGTTAAAGATGTATCTCTTGGTATGGGATCAGATGAGCGTATTGGAGATAGATTTTTGAGAGCTGGACCAGCTTATGGAGGATCATGTTTTCCAAAAGATACTAGGGCTTTAATTGATACAGGTAAAAAATTTAATACAGATTTGTCTATTGTTAAAACTGTAGTTTCATCGAATGATAAACGTAGATTTTTATCAATCAAAAGGGTTGAGAAAATATTAAATAACAAACTTTCAAATAAAGTAATTACATTTCTTGGTATAACATTTAAACCTAATACCGATGATATGAGAGAAGCTTCTAGTATACCAATGATTAATTATTTTAATAAAAAAAATTGCAAGATAAGATATTTTGATCCCTCAGGTGAAAAAAAAGAATTTAAAAATTTAAAAAATGTTAAATATTTCGATAAGATAAAACCTGCGTGTTTGAATTCTGATTTAATAATTTTACATACTGAATGGAATGATTTTAAATTATTGAATTTTAAAAAATTAGTTAATAAGAAAAATTTCAAGGTTTATGACATGAGAAATATGTATTCTCCTACTAGAATGAAAAAAATGAATATTGATTATTTTGGTATCGGAAGATAGTTTAATCTAACTCAAATATAGCATCAACTTCTACAGAAACTCCGAGAGGCAAACTATTAGTGCTTACTGCAGCTCTTGTATGCATACCAGCATCACCAAAAATTGATGTTACCAAATCAGAAGCACCATTAATTACTTTTGGTTGATCAATAAAGTCATCAGTTGAATTAACAAATCCTGTTAATTTGATACATGATTTTATTTTAGATAAATCACCATCACAAGCAGCTTTTGCTTGAGCAACTAAGCTTAAGCCACATCGCTTTGCAGCTTCATAACCTTGATCTGTATTTAAATCTCTTCCAACTTTTCCTTTAATTAATTCTCCATTTTCATTAATCGATATTTGACCAGAAATGAAAAGTAAATTTCCAGATATTTTTGTTGCCACATAAGATCCAACAGGAGCTTTTGCCTCTGGTAAAATTATTTTAAGTTCATTAATTTTTTCTTCAATTTTCATTTTTTAGTTTTTCCATAAATTCTTTATGTGATTTACTTTCTTTAAATAATTTAAATTTTTTTTTAATATCAAATTTTTTTATCTTTGATTTTGCTATATCAATTTTAGATGACGTAATTTCTTTAACATTAGATGATTTTTCTTTAATTACCTCTGTCGCACACTTAGCGTATTCTTTTGAAAGTTTATCAAATTTATTACAATTATTATTACTTTCATCAGAGAGAGTTGAATAAGTTAAACTAAAGTATATTGTTACAAAAATTATTATATTTTTCATTTTTTTTTGATTTTCTTCTTTTTACTTTTATCGTATTCTTTCCTTTTCTCAATAAGGATTAAAGCCTCTTCCATTGAAAGTTCTACTGGATCTTTTTCTTCAGGTATAGTTGCGTTTAGCGATTTATATTTAATATAAGGACCATATTGACCTTTCATAACTCTTACTGGTTTTTTATCTTCAGGATGTTCCCCTAAATCCTTTATAATTGAAGACGACATTCTACCTGGTTTTGCTTCTGCTATAAGCGTAATGGCACGATTTAGGCCAATAGAAAATATTTCATCAACATTTTCAATTCTAGCTGATTTATTTTGACACTTAAGGTAGGGGCCAAATCTTCCTGTATTTAAAATAATATCTTCTTGATTTTCAGGATTAATTCCAAGTGACTTTGGAAGCGAACATAAAAATTGAGCTTTTTCTAAATCAATACTGTCTATTTCTAACCCTTTTGGTATGGAAACATTCTTTAATAATTCATTTACGTCAGATTTTTTCTTTTTAGTTGACTTCTTTTTTTTGGTTTTTGTTTCTTCTAAATTTTCTTCTAAAAGTTTTTCATATTGAAGATAGGGACCAAATCGACCATTTTTTAAAAAAATATCATTTCCATTTTCATGTTTTCCTAAAAATTTAGGCTCTGCTAACTGTGATTGAGCTGCTGCTTTTGCTTTAGACAACGGTCTAGTGAATTTACACTCTGGATAATTTGAGCATCCTATAAAAGCCCCACCTCTAAAACTATTTTTAAGACTTAGTGAACCCGTATCACACAGCTGACATTTTCGAACAATATTTCCATCTTTATCAGTGTCAAAAATTAAAGCTCCTAAACTTTCATTTAAAAGATCCAACACTTCTCTAGTTCTTTTTTCCTTAACTTCAGAAACATTATTGTTAAAATCTTTCCAAAACATCTCTAAAACTTTTATCCAACTTTCTTTGCCAGTTGTAATTTCATCTAATTGATCTTCCAAACCAGCTGTAAAGTTATAATCAACATATTTAGAAAACAATTTTTCTAAAAATGCAGAGATAAGTTTGCCACGATCTGTAGGAAAAAATCTTTTATTTACTATTTCTGCATAACCTCGATTAGCTATAGTTGAAATTATACTTGCATATGTAGAAGGCCTACCAATTCCCAATTCTTCTAATTTTTTTACTAAACTTGCTTCAGAATATCTTGGAGGTGGCTGTGTAAAATGTTGTTCATCTATTAATGCCTCAATATTAATTGGTCCTTTAGACATTTCTGGTAAAATTTCTTCATCATCATCTTTACTTGTATTTGAGTAAACTTTTAAAAAACCATCAAATTTTAATACAGAGCCACTCGCCTTACATATTGTCTGATTATCTTCTGACTCTATTGTTATGGTATTTCTGTCAAATTGGGCAACTTCCATTTGCGAGGATAAAGCTCTAGACCAAATTAAATTGTATAGTTTTTGTTGATCACTGCTTAAATATTTTTTTAAAGTATCGGGTGCTCTATTTATATCTGTTGGTCTAATAGCCTCATGAGCTTCTTGTGCATTCTTAGCTTTTTTACCAGAATAATTATTTGCTGAAGCTGGCAAATATTCATTACCGTACTCATTTTTAATAAAATTTCTAAAATCATTTACTGCATCAGCTGATAAATTAGTTCCATCAGTTCTCATATAAGTAATCAATCCAACTGTATCTCCATCAATCTCAACACCTTGGTAAAGTTTTTGTGCAATTTGCATTGTTCTTGAAGCCCCAAAACCCAATCTACTAGATGCTACTTGTTGTAGTGTTGAGGTTGTAAATGGACCTGATGGGTTTCTTTTTACAACTTTTGAAGATATATCTGTTATTTGAAATTTTTTCTCTTTTATTTCCTTAATTGCTTTTTGAATGCTATTCTTGTCTCTAAAGGTAAATTTTTCTATTTTGTCACCGTTTAATTGAGAAATGCTTGCAGTAATAGTATTTTTATCATTATCTCCAAATTTAAGAGTAAGTGTCCAAAATTCTTCTGGATTAAATAATTCTATTTCATGTTCTCTTTCAGTAATTAATTTTAAAGCTACAGATTGAACTCTTCCAGCTGATTTTGATCCAGGTAATTTAGTCCAAAGTATTGGAGAAATATTAAAACCAACCAAGTAATCAAGAGCTCTTCTAGCCATATATGCATCCACTAACAAAGGTTCGATTTGTCGTGGATTTTCAATACCATGTATTACAGCTTTTTTAGTTATCTCATTAAAAACAACTCTTTGAATTTCTTTATCTTTTAAAAGTTTTTTTTCATCAAGGTACTCTTTAACATGCCAAGCTATAGCTTCACCTTCACGGTCAGGGTCAGTAGCAAGTATTATTTTAGAGGATTCTTTTGCGACATCAGTTATTTCTTTTAAATATTTTTTTGAAAAACTATCAACTTCCCATTCCATTTTAAAATTATGATCAGGATCAACTGATCCATTTTTTGATGGCAAATCCCTTATATGTCCATAACTTGCTAAAACAGTATAATTATCTCCAAGATATTTGTTTATAGTTTTAGCTTTTGCGGGACTTTCAACTATGACTAGATTCATAATTTAACAAACTACTTAAAAGTGTTTGATAGTCAAATTAATAAATTTTAGTCTTGTTTTCTTCTTTATTTATCAGTCGTTTAATATTTTCTCTATGAGTATAAAAAATTAAAATAAACATTATTCCATAAAATATTTCATTTTCAGTTGAATCAAACAGAAATAAATAAATAGGTACTGAGATTGATCCAATCAGCGATGCTAATGATGAAAATTTAGAAATAAAAAAAGTTACAAGCCAACAAATACCAAAAATTATTCCAAACATTATGTTCATACTAAATAATATACCAACATAAGTTGCGACTCCCTTACCGCCTTTAAACTTTAACCAAACTGGAAAAACATGACCTAGAAAAGCACATAAAGCCGACACATAAATCATCTCTGGAAAATTTAACTTTACATATAAAACTGGAATAATTGCTTTAATTATATCTAGTATTAAAGTTGAATAACCAATAAATTTATTTCCTGTTCTTAGTGCATTTGTTGCACCAATGTTGCCTGATCCTATTTCTCTGATATCTTTTTTTAAAAATATTTTGGTTAATATTAATCCAAACGGGATAGAACCCATTAGGTATGAGACAATACCTATTGTTAATAATTCCATTTTTATATCTTAAATAATTCTTTACCTTTTACAAATGTATTGGTTACTTTTCCTTGAAGTTTTTTGTCTTCAATAGATGTATTTTTAGATTTTGAAATTAAATTTTCTTTTTTTACAATCCAAGGTTTATTAATATCAACTATACAAAAGTCAGCATCATTACCAATTGTAAGATTTCCTTTATTAATATTAAGAATTTTAGCTGGATTAGATGTTAGTGCTTGTATTATTGTTTCAAGTTTTACAGATCCATTATGAAATAATTCTAAACTTAAAGACAATAAAGTTTCAATACCAGAGGCACCTGTTGCTGCTTGAGAAAATGTCAATCGTTTTGATTCTTCATCTTCAGGTTTATGATCTGATACAATGACATCAATTGTTTTATCTTTTAATCCTTGGACTAAAGCCAATCTGTCTTCTTCTTTTCTCAATGGCGGAGATAATTTTAAAAATGTTTTAAAATCTCCAATATCATTTTCATTTAATGAAAGATTATTTATCGAGACACCACAAGTAAATTTAATATCATTCTTTCTTTCTTTAATGATTTCTACTGATTTCCCTGATGAGAGTTGAGATATATGATATCGACACTTTACTTTTTCTAATAATGTTAAATCTCTTTCAATTATTATTCTCTCAGCCACATCTGGTATGCTAGATAACCCAAGTTTAGTAGCAATTATCCCTGAATTAATCATACCATTTTTTGCTAACTCATAATCTTCAGCATGTTGCATTATTAGACACCCTAAGTCTTTTGCTGAATTCATTATTCGTGACATTAATCTTGTATTTTGAATTGTTTTTATACCATCTGTAAAAGCCACAATTCCTTTATTAGCTAATAATCCAAATTCTGTCATGTTAGTTCCCTCTACATTTTGTGTAAGAGATGCGCATGGAAATATATTAATTTTAGATTTATCTCTTCCTCTTCGTTTTAAAAAATCTACAATTGAAACATTATCAATGACAGGATCTGTATTAGGCATTGTTACTACGGATGTTACTCCTCCAGATAGAGCTGCATTACTTAAAGTTCTAAAATTTTCTTTATATTCATAACCAGGCTCTCCAACAAAAACTCTCATGTCGACTAAACCGGGAAATATATATTTTCCTTTTAAATCAATAGGTTTTTCTCTGGATGGTAAATTATTTGTATTTACTTTTTTTCCTATTGCTTCAATTTTACCTTCTTCACTAACAATTAGTCCTCCATTTTCATTAATTGAATTTTGAGGATCAATTATATTTGCGTTAATAAAGTATTGTTTTTTCATTTATTCACAAAATATTTTTAAACAGGCCATCCTTACAGCAACTCCAAGTTCAACTTGTTCTTTGATTACACTTTTATTTATATCGTCTGCCAACCTAGTATCTATTTCGATACCTCTATTCATTGGGCCAGGATGCATTATTAGTGCATCAGGTTTAGCATGATCTAATTTATCAGGCGTTAAACCATAATATTCATAATATTCTCTATTTGACGATAAATAAGAGCTTGTCATTCTTTCATTTTGTAATCTTAGCATCATTACAATGTCACAATCTTTCAGTCCTTTTTTCATATCGGTAAAAGTATTAACACCAAACTTTTCAATTTCTTTTGGCATCAAATTTGATGGGGCAACAATATTTACTTCAGCACCAAGCATCGTTAGTAAATAAATATTTGATCTTGCGACCCTCGAGTGAAGAATATCTCCACATATAGCAATTTTTAATCCTTCAATTTTTTTCTTTCTATTTCTTATTGTTAAAGCGTCTAGTAATGCTTGAGTAGGGTGCTCACGCCTTCCATCACCTGCATTTAAAACTACACAATTTACTTTCTGAGATAATAAATTGCATGCTCCAGAATCTTGATGCCTTATTACAATGATATCAGGGTGCATTGCATTTAGTGTCATTGCTGTATCAATTAAAGTTTCACCTTTTTTAATTGCTGAATTATTCATATTCATTGACATCACATCAGCACCAAGTCTTTTTCCAGCTAACTCAAATGAACTCTGTGTTCTTGTTGATGGTTCAAAAAATAGATTAATTTGAGTTTTGCCTCTAAGAACATCAATTTTCTTGTTCTTACTCTGATTTAATTTAATGAAAGTTTTAGATTCATCTAAAATGTAGTTAATATCACTAACTGATAGATCTTGGATACCTAACAAATGTTTTTGAGAAATTTTAATAGCCTTGATGTTTTTTGCCATTAAAATTAACTCTATAACTATAAAGCCATTGAATGGCAAGGATTAATTATTTAGATAGTCTATGGCTCCCTGAAGAATAAAAGCTGCTGCGTTCTGATCTATATTCTTTTCTCTTTTAGATACATTAACATCTAATTGACTTGTTAAATTAAAAGCCCCAACAGTTGATAGCCTTTCATCCCAGAGACACACATCAACATTTATCTCTTTATCTATATTTTTAGATACATCATTGACTGACTGTGCTGAAGAGCCTAAAGATCCATCCATATTTAAAGGGTAACCAATGATAATTGCCTTGATATCATTCTCTTGAATAATGTTTTTTAACTCTTCAATTAATTCATTATTTTTTGATTTATGTATAGTTTTATAAGGGGTAGCAATTAATTGCTTTTCGTCACAAATTGATACACCAATTCTTTTTGAGCCCAAATCTAAACCTATCAAACGACATTTTTCTGACTGTTTTTTTTTAAATTCTTCTATTGTGATCATGTTGTATATTTTAAACTATAGTGATAGTTTGCGTCATATTTAAATATCATATGAGCATCGATCTTAAAACCATAAAGCATATATCTAAATTATCAAGAATTTCAGTAGATGAGAAAAAAGCTGAAAAACTTGCTAGTGATTTGAATTCAATTTTTGATTTCATTGAGAAACTCAATGAACTTAAAACTGAAAAT
>Ga0255759_10004324_pt1 | contig 12292 bp, 13 predicted proteins | sample 101ome_20_FD_179959 | JGI IMG/M metagenome (GOLD analysis project Ga0255759, IMG submission 179959) | Coastal salt marsh microbial communities from the Groves Creek Marsh, Skidaway Island, Georgia - 101404AT metaG (version 2) | ecosystem: Environmental > Aquatic > Marine > Intertidal zone >...
GAAAGCACGCATGCCCTCCATCGAATCAGGTGTACCCCGGTTGGCAACAACCGCGTTCATCTCATCCTGCATCGACTCCGCCAGCGTCCTGGTTTCAAAGCCGACAATCACATCCAGCATAGACTTAACGGCCTGACGAGGCTGGGCCGCGAGTTCTTCACCCAGCGCCTGTGCGCGAGCCTTAATGTCCGCCAGCGGGACGAGCTCAGTGACAAGACCAATTCGGTGAGCTTCAGCACCATCAATCTTTCGACCTCGCAGAATCATATCCAGCGCATAGTTGCGCCCCACTACCCGGGGCAGGCGTGCCGAACCACCCCACGCTGGCACACTGCCGAGGTCCATCTCCGGCAAACCGATCTGCGCCCCCGTGTCCGCCGCAATACGGAAGTGGCAAGCCAACGGCAGTTCCAGGCCGCCGCCCAGGCAGTAACCAAACAATGTGGCGATAGCCGGCGTGCCGCCCTGCTCGATCATATCGAGAACGCGATGCCGCTGACCAAAGAACGCTTCAGGACTGCCCGCACGTTTTACACCTTCCGGAATCTGCTTCAGATCCATGCCTGCCGAAAAATGATCCAGTCCTTCTGCCGTCAATATGATGGCTCGAATGCTGTCATCAGCCAGCACATCGGGAAGCTGCTCTTGCAGCCGATCGATGTACTCAAGGCTCATCAGATTCCAGGGGGCCCCGTTGATACTGAAGGTCGCAACGTTGTTGGTGACGGTATAGAGATATGGATCAGACATCGTTTTTCCTTGTTAATTTAAGCCGCGGTGTCAGTTCCCCTGCATCACCCACCATGCATCAACCAAGCGCCCATCGGTTCCACCAGCTCGATGTTTAGCTGGCCTGCGAGACCGGCGGCCCGATGCACTGCCGAAGCCTGATAGTCTTTCGAGCTGATCATCTCCAGCATCGCCTGGCGCGACGGATACATGGCAATGGCCGCGGAATCCCAGAGTTCTTCGACCTCACCGAGCATCAGTCTCTCTACCCTGGCAGAGAACACCGGCGCACCGCCAACCTTTTTCAGATGGCGAGCGACTTCTGTGCCGTAGATTGCGTAGGCTTCAGCACCAGTCAAATCCGTTTGCCGACCATCTTCGTACTCAGCCTTCGCTTTGAACTTCAACAGATTCAACATATATATCGGGCCGTCGTGACCTGGCTCCATGAATCCACGCATCTGTTCTTCATTGGGTACGACTTTATTCGTTACTTCCATTCTTCCAGCTCCGTTTCTGTTATCTTAACCGGCACAGGCTACTCAACGACAATAGCATCACTGCCAGGCGGCAACGTGAACCACATACCGTCCTCAGTCAGCAACATGTTGTCCTCAATCTCGCGCTCAAAGATATTTTTCATCAGCGCATTCCGTGGACCAGGCACCATGTGGTAGAGCGCTGTCATACCGACACCCGTGGTACGTGTCAGCTCAGCAATATCGGTCACCGAGGCATGATACTCCTGAATATCGTGCAGGATGCTCACCGGCCGGGTCTGTCCTCCTGCCTTCGCCGCGTTCTGCAACGCAGTCACGATAGGCAGTGACAACGCATCAGAGAACAGCAAGTCAGCATCATCTACCATCTCGCGAAGCCGTTCGGTAACAATGGTGTCACCGGTAATCACAACCGATCGCCCCTTGTAATCAAAGCGATAGCCCACTGCCGGGTCGATCGGGGAATGATCCACCTTAAAGGAAGTAATCGTCAGCTCACCACGCTGCATGACCGACTCGATCGGCTGTTCAACCGCCTCAAGCAAACCATATTCCGCAGGCATGAAGTCCTGGCCGTGATGCCCGGTGCGATAACTTCTATCCAGCGCATAAGCTTCATTGAAGCCGTTCACAATACGCTCAACACCCGCAGGCCCATAGACCCTGAGCGGACCTTGTCGCCCCGCAGCCCAGGAGCCCAGATTAATAGATGGAATCGCGGCAATGTGATCAGAGTGGTAGTGCGTCAGCAGCACACCTTCAAGCCGTTGACCCGGCAGTCGAGCGAGTCCAATAGTATTGGCAGAGCCCGCGCCTGCATCCACGATGAAATAGTGTTCGGGTGTGAGCACTGCAAGACAACCCTGCTCGCGGCCAACCGTAGGCAGCGGCGCAGCACTGCCGCAGACGAGGACACGAAGGCCGTCAGGCGGCGCCTCTGTCTGGCCAGCAAGGGCGCCCGTCGCCCGCGCAAGTAAAAAGTCCTGGCCCGGCGCAGTGTGCATCACAACGTAGTAACCCAACCCACCGACGATCACGAGGATGGAGACAAGGGACAACAAGATACGTTTCATCATCAACTTTCCTTTAGTTAGCACTATATTTAAAGTTAGACACCTTATTTAATGTTAGACACCTTATTTAATGTCAGACATTATATTTTTCGCCCGCCGCAATACAAATCGATTGATGCTCACTGCCTGAATTTAGCTGCGCGCTCTCTGCAACTCAGCAAAGACAATGCCGCTGGCGGCGCTGTTAACATCGACGCGAAGGCCATCATCAGGCAGACGGGTATAACTCAGCCCGGTAATTCGATGACCCTCATCCGCCTTGAAGCTGACGAAGTCTTCTCTGATTTCATTAAGAAACATCACTTGGTCGGTGACGGGTGCCTGCACCGAGTCGAACTGCTTCAGGTGCAGCAGCAGCGTTGGCTGACCTGCATCGTCTTCGACTTCACGGACGACAATGAACTCCGTCATCGTCACCCCCTCCGGGACGCTCAGCCTGATCATCGTCTCCATGAATCCGTGCAGCGGCGGCATCCAGATCTCTTCAACCTTCATGGGGCCCAGCGTTCCGGTCCAGCCGCCAGAGAGCCATGCCATGTCATCGATGCTGCAAGCTGGCAATGAATCCGGCGTCTCGGGCCGAAATGACTTTGCTGCCTGCTCAGACTCAAACCCCACAACATAGGTCGCCGGCTCTGGGCATCTCGCCGCATGCAGGGTCCTCGCGGGGATGGAAATTCGATCACCTGGCCCCGCCATCAGCGAGGTGCCAGAGGCCGCATCCAGTGTCTCAAAACTACCTTCTAGCACGTAGATTAGCAGCGACGTCTTGTGCCAGTGCACGTCTTCAAGGTCGCCTGCTGCCATTGCGCCATCCCGTGCAAACTTACCCTGCGCCTCAATCAGACTGACCGCCTCGTCGCGACCGGTGAAATGGGATTTTTCAATGCTGACTGTCATGACCTGCTCCAAGGTGACTTTCACCACAGTTTACCTTGCTCCGAGCTTAGAGTCCGGGTGCCTCCAGCGACCTAACTTTCGCCAATACAGATCGCTTTCAAAGCCTTTGCCGAGCTCGTATGCTTGCGCGATGACAGAGATCAACAACCAGACGCCGCCACACTACACACCCAGAGACATGCTCGAGAAATTGGTGGCTTTCCCAACCGTTTCGCGGGATTCCAACCTCGACCTGATTGAATTTGTCGAGGCCTACCTCGCCGCTTACGGGGTAAAGTCGCACCGACTGGAGAACGCAGCGGGTGACAAAGCCAACCTTTATGCCACAATCGGACCCCAGGTGGCAGGCGGCGTCGTCCTGTCGGGGCATACCGATGTAGTGCCCGTCGATGACCAAGATTGGCATACGGACCCTTTTGTTCTGACCGAGAGAGACGCACTACTCTATGGTCGCGGTACCTGCGATATGAAAGCTTTCAGCGCCATTGCGCTCGCGCTGGTACCCGAAATGGCAGCATTAAAGCGCCCGATTCACCTCGCACTCTCTTATGATGAAGAAATCGGCTGCCTCGGCGCGCCCAGCATGATCGAGCAAATCAAGAACGAGCTGCCGGGGATCCGCGCAGTCATCGTCGGTGAACCGACCAGCATGCGCGTTGTCACCGGCCATAAAAGCATCCTGCATTTCGAGACAACGATCACGGGCCTGGAAGCCCATTCCAGCCAGCAGCACCGGGGCGTGTCGGCTGTGATGGTCGCCGGACGCCTGATCAACTGGCTGGGCGAGCGACAGCGCGCCAATGCCGCGGGCGCCAGCGCAGACTGCCGCTTTGAACCGCCCTACTCGACCCTTCACTGTGGCACCGTACAAGGTGGTACAGCCGTCAATATCATGGCCCACCACTGCACCTTCATCACTGATATTCGGACCTTACCGGATGAAGACCCGATGGCCTACTTCGCTGAATACGAGGCCTTTGTGCGCGACCTGGTCGAGCCCGAAATGCACGCCGTCTGCCCCGACACGGGCGTCGCAATCGAGATCAAGGCAGATGTGCCAGGGTTCAATTCACAAGAGGACGCAGAGGCCGTGATACTTGCCAAACAGCTCTCAGGGCAGAACGATACTGAAGTTGCGCCTTATGCCGCTGAATCCGGCCAGTTCCAGCGCGCCGGCTTCTCTGTCGCCATGTGTGGGCCCGGCTCCATAGACCAGGCCCATCAGCCTGACGAGTTCATCTCTATCGCCCAGCTCGAGGCAGGCACCGAATTCATCAGGAGATTGATTCAGCTGCAGTCAAGCTGAACGCGCCAGCACCTGACACCGTTTCATCAGCCGCCGTGCCTGCGGATCAAAGTCATCACGGCGATGCAGAACACGCCGGTTGTCCCAGATGATCAGATCCGAGGGTTGCCACTGCTGCTGCCAGACCGAACCCGGTGGTGTCGCGTGACGCCAGAGCTCATTCAGCTGCGCCTCACTTTCAGCAAGAGAAAGACCCGGCATGTAAGCCCACTCCCGTCGACCCAGGTAGAGCGCCAGACGCCCCGTCTCCTCGTGCCGGGTCACCACTGGGTGAACAGCGCCCGGCGCATCACGCGGATCGTCAAATGCCTCAAATCCAGGGCGTAATTTGCCGACGCTGGTATGTGCAGCATCGTGCTTGATGGTGAGATGCTCGACCTGGTGTTTCAGCGAATCAGGCAATGCTTCATAAGCGGCATACTGGTCAGCGAAGTAGGTATCACCACCTTCTGCCGGAATCTCCACGCCCAGCAAAACACTGGCGGGCGGCGGCGTGTCGACGTAGGTCATGTCCGAATGCCAGTTAGCTTCCGCATTACCCAGCCCGCCTATCGGCTTACCATCCACAATGATGTTGGAAAGCTGGGTCACGTAGCGGTTCTTGATCTTTGCTCTGGCGCTCTCCGACAGGCGCCCCATGGGTATTTCTTCCAAAGGACCAAACCGCGCTGAGAAAGCCTGCAGCTCGTCTTCATTCAGCGGTTGGTCGCGCAGGCGCAGCACCCCGAACTCGAGCCAGGCTGCATAGATCTGCTCAAACTCCGCGTCAGTGATACTGCGCACATCAACGCCCGAGATCTCGGCGACAAAAGTGGGTGTCATAGGCTGAATTGCAATCATGACTTTTCTCCTGTGGGTCCGCTTGCGGCACCCACCGCTTCACGTGGCGCGAGAATCCTTGCAATCAGTTTCAGTCTGTCGTCTTCGGACCGTTGATACTGCTCGTAGAGGGCAAGAATAGCTTCTCCCAGCACAGTCTCTTGCCAGAACTGCACTTGCTGTGCCTCGTGATCATAGTCACCCGGCTGGGCTGTCATTGCTTCCGAATAGCAGGCCTTCAAATCTTCAACGGCCCTCTTCAGCCACTTTACATCACGCGGCAAATCACCGGCGTCCAGCAGCTCGCCAAGCGCAACAATGTTTTTCGAGGGTGACTGTTCGGCCACACCCACGAGCGTGCGGCCCTCCCGGCGACGCAGCGACAATTCATACCAGGGTTTCATCAAATCCATTTCACGGGTTAATCGCATAACCCAGTTATCACTGCGGTCATGCTTTTTCGGAAAAGCGACCGGGCAAGCCATGCGCAGGTCCGCTTCGAGGTCGGGCAGATCTCGAGGGAAATCTTCAAGCACCGGGCCTGCATGCCTATTAAAAAGATTCAATGCAGCCATGATGACCTCGCGCTGGAAGTCGGCATCGCCTGGCTTGCCAAGTGGTCTTCCGAGCGGGAAGCTGACCCACATTGCCCGGGGCGGCTTCATGCTCTCGGTGTTTTCCCTGACCAGACTGATACCCGTCGTCACGACACCCTCACGTTCGAGATAGTAGCTGAGCGCACTCACGGCACGCGTACAGTTGGGTCACACGGGTGTTAGAAAGACGGCATCAACATTATCCTGCTTCAGCAGACCTGCCACCTGCGATGCACCCTGCTCATAAGCTTCCGGCGGAAGGCCGGCACCCATAAAACTGTAATTGATTGCGGCAACACTGCCGATCAGACCTTCAGCTTCGAGTTCCCGAAATCGCTGAAGCGGAAACACGACATTCACATCCTCTGCGAAGCCGGACTTATCAAAGTTGACCGAGCTGTGCGACATGACCAGGTCTTTCGCATCTTCGTTGCCATCGATTGGCCTGAATGTGGCATCCGTTAACTCAAAGGCACTGACACCCCGATAGTGGATGCCCGCGGTCGTAATGAGCGCGATTCGCATCGCGGACAAAGGTTTATCAGGTGCGACCCAGACTGCAGGGCCCAGCGGCAGCGTGTTCTTGGCCAGCAGGTGTTCGCGCTCGTAGTCGGCCAGATCGCTCAACCTAACCATGTTGCAGCGCCTTCAATGGCGCCATGTTCGCCATCAGATCCAACCCCAGCCACTGTCGCATCTGCGGCGAGAGTGACTGCTTGACCTCATCGCGCAGACCGACATTGAAGTTCCACTGAGGCCGGATAAATGAACGCGAGTAGTATCCGAACAAAAGCGCTCTCTCTTCTGCCTCGGTCTGATTAACGCCCGAGGTGTGCCAGACCCGACCTTCCATCGCGACGATACTGCCGGCACTTGCCTCGAAAGGCACCATCCGATCTGCAATATCCTGCGGCACATCAGCGCGGCAAGTGTAGCGATGACTGCCCGGCATGAAGCGTGTGGCGCCATTCTCCGCCGTCACATCATCCAGGCACCAGATAATGTTCAGGCTCCACGGCGCATGCCAGGGTTCCGGCAGGACCACGGCCAGATCGGAATGGACCACCATGGAACCGCTGCCGGGTCGGGCAATGTTCGCAGTGAAATTCGAGATGATGAAATCGTCGCTGAGCAGATGTCGCACGACCTCGATGGCGACAGGGTGCTGGATGAGCTCGACAAAAACGGGGTCAAGATCCAGCAGGTTGAAGACGCGTACATTGCTGTCGTTAGGGTCGAGCGCAGGCATGTAGGTCGGCACGCCTCGCCGAAGACTCTCTTCACCTGCGGCGACCAGACGATTGCGCACACTGCGGGTCGTTTCTGCATCCAGCACGTTTTCAAGGATGCAGTAGCCGGATTCTGCCAACTGGGCTTTATTTGCTTCGGTAAACATCAGCTTCCACGCTTTTCAGATGATTTTACGGCTTTGTGTGAACCGGCCCAATCTCTTCGAAGACCCAGGCACCTGCCGTTCGCCGATTCAACGCCCCACTCTGGATTCGCTGGCTTCTGGTTTCGTTCATGACATCAATCGGTGATTTGTCAGGGTTGCCCTTCGTTTCGTAGAGCGCGAGGTAAGGCAGCGGGCATTTCGCACCGGCCTCATCCACCAGCTTGAAGCGCTGCGCCAGTTTCCAGCCGGTCGTCGCCAGCACTTCTTCCAGATGCACGTCTTCGTAATAACGATCGTATTCTTCTTCCTGCCCTTCCGTGGGCTCGCTCAGTACCAGAACCAGTTGTTTTTTGCTCATGCCGAAACCCTCAATAAATGTCACCAGAATAGGGATCTCAGCCACAATTCACCAGCGCTGATCTCTCGAAACTGCGAGGGAATGCGCCACTGGTCATTTCGATTCGAGCCATGTACTAACCTGCTGGCGGACGCCATCAGGCTGACTGGCGGCGAAAAAGGATTTGTTGGATTATCTGCGATGCAGCAAGCTGAACCTGCCGCATGAACTCATTCGGAGAAGTCGTGAAGGAATTTAAATTTTGCCCAATATGCTCTGCTTCACTGGTCGAACGGACAAAGGATCGCATCGAATGCGGTGATGCCTGTGGCTTCGTTCACTATAACAATCCAACACCCGTCGCCGCCATGGTCGTCGAGTACGAGGGCTGCATCGTACTGGCCCACAACCGTGCCTGGCAGGGTGATTTCTATGGGTTGATCACCGGATTTATCGACCATCGCGAGAGCCCCGTAGACTGCGCCGTGCGTGAAGTTAAAGAGGAGCTGGATCTCGACGCAGCTACACCCAACCTGATTGGCGTGTATGGGTTCGAGCGGCTCAACCAGATCATTATCGGCTATCACGTCGAGGCAACAGGCACGATCACCCTGAACGAGGAACTCGACCGATACAAACTGGTACCGCCCGAAGCATGTGTTGCCTGGCCAACCGGCACAGGTTTCGCACTGCGTGACTGGCTACGCATGAGGGGAATTGAACCCGAAATGCTTAAGCTGCCTGGCTGACCATCAGGCAGGATAGAGATTCTCGAACGCCTTGCGGATCCGGCAGCCGCTCAATCGCGCCGGCAGCGCTAATAGTTCTGCACCACCTGCAAAACCAGCAAGCCATGTCTGCAGCGCGCCGCTGGCCTGCGGATCTGCGAAAGCAGGGGCCATTGCGTCAGCGAGTCGGCCGAGCATCCAGACCTGGTAAGGCGACACCATGCGGGTGGCTTTCACACCGCCTAATTCGAACTCGTGCGAGAGTGCACCACCGGCTGATTGCAGTGACCTGAACTCGGCAGGCGAATAGAAGCTTTTAGAAGGCAACGGTGCACCCTCGTCATGGCTGTCGCTGTCGAGATACCGACTTAGCACGTCGACACTGCTACTCAGGACGGGCCACATTTCATCAAAGAAGACGGCTATGAGGGGCAGCAGTGTCTTGGGCACAGTATCATCAGGCAGGATCTCTCCGCTATCTGTCGCGCCGCAGACCGGCACCAGCTCACCATCGTCAAGTGCATAGTTCTTCTGCCGATAACTCCGGGCACCACCCTCCGTTGAACCGTTGACACGATCTATCCACTCGCAGACCAGCGGGTACTGGGTTCGCATCATGTACCCCGGCACTGGATCCTTGTAAAGATGCGGATAAAGCGGACCTAGAAGCGCAAAGTCCCCCAGGGTCGGGCGCCCGCCCAACACATAGTCATGCTGATCGAAGTGCACCTCCAGCAGCGCCAGCATGTTGTGCATGCTGTCTGTCCAGGCCGCTTCCGTTACCTCATTGACCCCCAGTTGGGGCAGCCCTGCGTACGGGCCAAATTCAGCGTTTTGCGGCTCATCGATTTTCATGATCTCTCGAAAAATAAAGCGTCCTGCTTCCCGCCGCGCCAGCCCGCTTTGCCCTGCGCCAAAAACACGACCCCACTGCTGGGCATTGAAGGCCTCATGATTTGGTTCAACATCAGCCAGCGAATAATGCCAGCGCTCCCAGAAGCCCCAGGGCAACATCCATTCATCAGCAAGCAGCTCAACCAGGTAGGACACCAGGCGCTGCCTGGGTCTGGTAGGCACAACGGGTGCTACCGGATGACGGGCTTCAAGCACGTCGATGATTTCACTCGAATCCTGCAGCCAGCCGCCATCTGCCGCCTGGATTTGCGGCACCACGTTTGACCCAGTCGCCGGCAACATGTAATCGCGAATGAGGTCCTGGGTGGCCAGCACCTCTTCATAAGTGAACGCTCCGTGAAATTCCTTGAAGCGACAGTAAGCCCGAACCTTCGCCGAGAAATAACTGAAGTCCCAGGCGAAGAGCCGGTAGTCTGTGTTCATAGTTTCCTCATCGTTGTCATCGATTCATCTCAGCAGACATCAAGCGCGTCATAGCCATACAGACTGTCCATTGCTTTGCCGGCAGAACGCTTGGCCGCCAGATTACGTGCCTTTGCCGCCAGACCAGACAAATGGAAGACCGTCGCGTTTCGCCGTGATCCCAGCTGAACGCCGGCCGTCCGCTCACGTCTTAAATCTTCGTAACGCCGCAGCATCGTTTCAATCTCGCTGGCGTCTTTGAGGCAGGCAGCCAGCACTGCTGCATCTTCGATCGCCATAGCCGCACCCTGGGCCATGAACGGCAAGGTCGGATGGCACGCATCTCCCAGCAAAGTCACCCTGCCCTTACCCCAGGTATTCATCGGCGGTCGATCATACAGCGCCCATTTAAACAGCGAGTCTCGGTCAGCCTGATCGATCAGCTGCTGGATGTCGCTGTGCCAGCCCTCAAAGTCGTGTTTCAACTCATCAAACTCACCGTGCTCCGTCCAGGATTCAACTTCCCAGCCAGCTTTCTCAACAACACAGACACAGTTCACCTTTTCACCGCCTTTGACATAGTAATGAACGAAGTGACTGCCCGGTCCCCACCATACCGTTGACGTGGGTTTAATCAAACCGGCCGGCAACCGCTCAGTGGGTACCAGGGCCCGCCAGGCCACGTTGCCGGTAAACGTCGGTTCTTCTTCCTCCCAGAGCTGGCTGCGCACCTGGGAGTGGATTCCGTCAGCGCCTATCAGCAGATCGCCCTCGTAAATCGACGCCTGTAACTCAAGACTGACGCCCGTATCGCTGTCACGGAATCGAGTGATTCTGCTGCCGGTATGCAGACGAACACCGACCTCAGCCTCGACAGCGGCTACCAGGATTGACAGCAGATCACCCCGATGAATGTGGTAGTAAGGTGCCCCATAGCGTTCAAGCGCAGCTTGCCCCAGCCGGGATGAGGTCACCAGCCTGCCAGACCTCCAGTCACGAAATTCGGTACCCTCGGGCAGAAAGCCGGCCTGGCCTAGCTCGGCCTCCAGGCCGAGGTGATGTAAGACGCGCGAACAGTTCGGCGACAGTTGAATGCCTGCCCCTGCCTCAGAGAAGGTCTCCGCCTGCTCAAACAGCTCGACCTCGTGGCCTTCGCGAGCCAAGCAAAGCGCTGCGGTGAGACCACCGATTCCGCCACCGACAATCACAATTCTCAAGCCACTACCTGCTCTAACATTTCCTGCCGAGATCACTATGATACTCGACTCACCCGACAGCTTACATGTAGGCTGCGCTTATCTGAATTAAGTGAGGCCGACGAGCCCGCCAACAACATGCTGCTGAAAGATCTGGACATTTTTGTCGTCGCCCCGCCCGCGCCGGGCTGGGGCGGTCGTTACTGGATCATCGTCAAGCTCACAACCGACAACGGTATCGTCGGCTACGGCGAATGCTATGCCAGCTCCGTTGGTCCGAAGGCCATGCAGGCAGTCATTGAAGACGTTTTTGAACGCCACATGCTGAGTGAGGCGCCCGAAAATATTGAGCTCATGTTCAGGCGCGCCTATTCCGCCGGCTTCACTCAGCGCCCTGACCTGACCGTCATGGGGGCATTCTCGGGGCTGGAGATTGCCTGCTGGGACATTCTCGGCAAGGCACTTGAGCGACCCGTGCACGCGCTGCTGGGTGGCTGCCTGAATGCGCAGGTGCGTTCCTATTCATACCTTTATCCGCTCTCCCACCACGACCACGGTGAGTTCTGGCAGTCACCGGAAATGAATGCTGAAGCTGCAGCCGACATGGTCCGCCAGGGTTTTACTGCTATCAAATTCGATCCGGCCGGCCCCTATACAATTCGCGGCGGGCATATGCCATCAATGACCGACATAGCGCGCAGCGCAGCATTCTGCCGTGCCATACGTGAGGCCGTTGGTGATCGCGCTGATCTGCTGTTCGGCACCCACGGGCAGTTTTCAACCGCCGGCGCGATTCGTCTTTCGCAAGCCATTGAGCCCTATGACCCGCTGTGGTTCGAAGAACCCATTCCACCGGACAACCCGCAGGCGATGGCCACAGTCGCCCGGTCGACCTCAATCCCTGTCGCTACGGGCGAACGTTTAACGACCAGGCAGGAGTTTGCCCAGGTGCTGGCCAGCGGTGCAGCGAGCATTCTGCAGCCCGCACTGGGTCGCGCCGGCGGTATTCTCGAAGGCAAGAAGATCGCCGCCCTCGCCGAGACATACAATGCCCAGATCGCGCCTCACCTGTATGCCGGCCCGGTTGAATGGGCGGCCAACATCCAGCTGGCAGCGTGCATACCCAACCTTTTGATGGTAGAAACCATTGAGACCGGCGGGGACTTTCATCTGCTGCTGATCAAGCACAGCATCCACTGGGAAGATGGCTACATCGAGGTGCCAAGGGAACCCGGCCTCGGCATTGAATTCGATGAAACATTGGCGCGTCAGCATCCATTCCAGGGCGACGCACTGCATCTGCAGATGCAGGAGGCACCGGTGGATTACATCACAGAGAACCGGTTTCAGGGCGGCGCGCCCCGGGAAGAAAACTGAGTCTGTCAGGAAGGATGG
>Ga0255759_10004334_pt1 | contig 12273 bp, 10 predicted proteins | sample 101ome_20_FD_179959 | JGI IMG/M metagenome (GOLD analysis project Ga0255759, IMG submission 179959) | Coastal salt marsh microbial communities from the Groves Creek Marsh, Skidaway Island, Georgia - 101404AT metaG (version 2) | ecosystem: Environmental > Aquatic > Marine > Intertidal zone >...
GTTATCGAGGTGCGCGCGAGAGAGAGAGAGAGAGAGAGAGAGAGAAAGCGTGGAGACTGACCACGCGCGTCGGTCGATAGCGGCGTCGTGCGGCGAGTGTGCGTCGTGTTTACGAGAGATGGTCGATGCGTCGAGTCTGTCGCGTTCGACTTTCTGTTGAAACCGGTACCGTCACCGCCGAGCGACGCGCTCAAGGCGGAAGTTCGAGCGGCGCTGACGTCGATCGCGATGAAATTCGCGCTCGTGACCGAGGACGCGGGCGCGCGATCGCGCGACGGGGGCGAGGGGGGCGGGGCGTTGAAGTGGGAAGTATTGGCGGAGAGCGACGACGCCGACGTGGCGCGAGAGGCGCCGCCGAGCGGTTGGCGAGCGGACGACGTGGGAAAAAGGGGGGAGATCGATCGCACGTGCGACGTAGAGAACGGTGAGGTGGTGAAGATTAAATCCGTCTCAACCGCGGCGTTCGACGCGGCGATTTCGCTCGTCGTTCGCAGATAGGTGAACGTATTGAGTTGTTTGTTTTCGTTAAGAGTTAAAATTGCAACTCGATAGCGCGCGCGGGCTTTGTAACTGTAAACTGTATCAGCGTATGCGATCGGAGAAATGTCGAAACGTCGCCGACGTCTCATCGCTCCTGCGGGTCGTACGGGGTGACGGATCCGGTGCCGAAATTGACGACGCAGTCCACGAGACCTTCGCACGAACGTTCACCCAAATTTTCTTCAGGCTCGATGATTTGTTCGCACGTCTCCGTCTCCGGATCGCAGTTCTCATCACTGAAGATGACCATGGCCTCTTTCGTGGACGGCGATCGCAAACTGTTACCCGGTCGTTGGCAAAATTCCATCGTCTTCATGTGTTCGGCTTCATCGTTTCGCACGTTGACGAAGACGTCGTACAAGTTGTCAATCTTCGGTCGTCTTTGACCGCGATCGACCGTTTGAAACTCATCGAAGAGATACAAATCACCCTTAGTGTAGTACTGCACCGCCACTCGAGGCGGCGGCGTGGCTTTCAACACCTCTTCGTTGGCGGCGAGAAACTTGTCGTACGTCGCGTACGCGTGCGATTCCACCTGTTCAAGCAAGTTGTACGCCCACCTCGGCGACACCAAGTACTGCGCGACACAAATCCAGTAGTATGCCACCGCTATGTGCTGTGCCACGAATCGATCTTTCCAGAGCTCCGCGCCTCCGAGAGATTCCATGATGAGCAAGTGATGGTACTCGTTCATCGTCTCGGCAAAGTGCACCTTGAGGTAGTCCGCCTTTCTCCACCACCCGAACGTCTCGTATAGGTGCAACACCGACATGAAACTAAAATAAGGCACGCGCGCCACCGTCGATGACGTTCACCGCCACCCCGATGAGTGCGCCGTTGATCGATCGCTCCACCTTGGCCCCGAATCCGTCTTCGCGCCCCGAAGATCCGACCGCGCCATCGCGCGCCGTGTTCTCGGTACCCTCCGTCGTCGACGACGACGCAGATGCGCGCATCGCGCGTGCACGCCTCGAGATCTTCGCGGGACACGCCGCCAACGCGTGCCCTCGCGCCTCGCGCGCCCATCTTCCTCGCGTCGCCGTCGTCGCGCGCGGCGACGACGCGCGCGTCGTCATCGTCGCGGAAATCATTCTTAGCGCGGTTGCGTCGCGCGTCGACGTATCGAGCGGCGCGCGTCGCGTCGTGGCGTCGTCGACGAATCCCCGGTGGTTGCGAGATTCTTTTCAAAAGATTCGTTCGGCGCGCGAGTGCGACGCGCGCGGCGAGTCGGGACGCGCGCGCGAGGGGTCCGCGCGTCGACGATGACGACTATCGGTGGTCGCCGCGCGCGCGGGGGCGACGCGTCGCTCGAGAACGTCGCGCGCGAGGACGACGAGGTCGAGGAAGACTCGCGACCGCTCTTGGGCGCGGGGACGTCGACAGCGTCCGCGTCCGCGCGCGGCGCAAGCGGGGAGCGCGACGGCGACGGTGATGACGACGAGTCGAGTGTGTCGATGTGCGCGTCGCTCGCGCGCGCGCTTCGCGCGCATCCCGTGGGTTTACTTGTGCTCGGCGGGACGGAGATGTGGGAGCGTTTCGGATACTACGCCGCGCGAGCGTTGTTGGCGCTGTACGTCGCGAAAACGCTGGAGGACCCGAACTTTGACGTCGATCGTGTGTTTGGAATGCGCGCGGTCGGTCGTTGGGCGAGCGGGTACGATTTCGCGTCGATAACGAACGCGAGCGACGCGACGGCGATGCGTGCGCGGTTGGACGCTGCAGAGGCGACGAGCGCCAAGGCGTACGGCACGTTCGCGTGTCTGGCGTACCTGACGCCGGTGTTCGGTGGAGTCCTGTCGGACGCTCTCTTGGGCGCGCATAGGAGCGCGGTGTTCGGGGCGTTGATCATGGCGTTGGGATACGCAGCCATGGCGAGCGAGTTGGCGTTTTTAATCGGGTTGGTGTTGGTGTGCGTCGGGAACGGGGCGTTCAAACCGTCCATCTCGACGCAATTGAGCGCCTTGTACGAGAAGAACGATCCGAAACGAGACTCTGGATTTTCTATATTCTACTGTTGCATCAATCTGGGTGCGTTCTTTTCTCCCATCATCGCCGGAACGGTTCGAGTGTATTTCGGATACGGCGCGGCGTTCGCGAGCGCCGCGGTGGGCATGTGGTGCGCGTTGGCGATTTACACGCTGAATCGCAAGTACGTGCTCGATGCGATGGTGGCAAATAGTTCCACGTCGATGGATAGGGACGAAGACGAAGAGCGCGCGCGAGGTTCGACCGCGGCGTCCGGAGGCGCCGGCGCTAAGCTTCGAGAGATGGTGCGCACGATGAGAGAAAATCCACACGTCATGCTCGCCGTGTCCATCATCTGCGTCGCCGGCGTGGGATTTTCAGTCGTATACGAACAGCAGGGGAGTTCACTGATGTTGTTTTCCGAAGAGCACATCGAGTTATACGGTTTGCCGACCGAGTTTGTTGCCGCGCTGAATCCGTTGCTCGTGCTCGTGCTCACGCCCGCGGTGACGGCACTGTGGGATTGGCAGGCGAAACACGGTACTGAACCGCATCAAATGACAAAGATAGCCATCGGATGCGGCTTACTCTCACTCTCGTTCGTGGTGTTGATGTTCGGTGCGCTACCCATCGATTCACACGCGTCTCCCGCGCGCGTGAGCGTTGTCTGGATAATCCTCAACCAGATTTTCCTCACCTCGGGAGAACTCTTCACGTTCCCTGTCGCGCTTTCGTACATCTCCAAGATCGCCCCGGAGAGACTACTCAGCGCCATCATCGGTCTCTGGTTCGGTTCGTCCTTTTTCGGCAACTACTTCAGCGGATTGGTGGGATCGACGTATCCCGAATTCACCACTCCGAGCGCCTTTTTCGCCGTGCTTGCCGCGCTCGCCGGCGCCATCGCCCTCGTCCTCGGCTTCGCGCGAGGACCTCTCGGACGTCGATGTCCCATGTGATCGCCCCACCCGTACCACCTTCGCTCGCGTAGATTGATTGATTGTTGTTGTGTGAACACCGCCTGTGTACTTTCGCTCGGCGTCGGCGTCTCGGGACGCGTCCCGAAGAGGATAGAGCGCGTTCTCCCACACTCGTCGCCATGGGGCGGACGAACGCCGCCGCGTTCCCCGCGACGCAAGAGCTCTTCAAAGCGCGTGTCGCCAGGCAGAGCGTCATCACTGCCGTCTTCGTCGCGCTCGTCGTCCTCACGCTCGCGGGCTCAAAGTTGGCGGATGTGACCGGATTCGTGAGCACGCGTCCGACGCGGCACTACGCCGCCGTCATCGACGCCGGGTCGACGGGCACGCGCTTGCACGTGTTCACGTTCTCGCGCGGTCGGTTCGGTGGGGAAGAGACGCTTCTAGGAGAGGCGTTTCACGCGGTCGAGCCCGGGTTGAAGTCGTACGGCGCCGACGCCGCGGCGGCGGCGGCGAGCTTGGACGGTCTCCTCGCGAAAGCGAGAGCCATCGTGCCCGCGCGCGAGCGCGCGAGCACGCCGTTGAGCGTTCGAGCGACGGCTGGATTGCGATTGATGCCGGAGGGTCGGGAGGCGGCGGACACAATCATGAAGGCGGTGCGCGATAAAATAGCGGCGTCGGGCTTTCACGCCAGGAGCGAATCCTTCGTCGGCGTCATGGACGGCGCGGACGAGGGCGCGCACGGGTGGGTGTCGGTGAACTATTTACTAAGGAATCTTGGCGGTTCTCCCGAGAAGACGGTTTCGATGGTGGATTTAGGGGGTGGGTCAACGCAAATAGCGTACGCGGTGGGCTCGCGCGCCGCGAAGGACGCGCCGGAAGGATACGTGCGAGAGATCCGGGCGATGTCGTCCACGTATTCGACGTACGTGCGCTCGTTCAAAGGGTACGGTCTCGTGGCGGTGCGCGCGAAAATCTTCAACAACGGCAAGAACGAAGACGGATCGCATCCGTGTCTGCCCGCTGGTTTCGTGGATTCATGCGAAAAGGATTGCTACGGCCTCGAACCCGGCGAGACGTACGCGGCGTTGGGATCAGGAGACGGAAGCGACTTTGATAAATGTCTCGCCGCGACGATTGGCGCGCTCGACGTGGGATCGACGTCCAAATCATGCGCCGAAAAGCCGTGCTCGTTCGCCGGTGCGTGGTCGACGCCGCGCAAGACGGCTCTCTACGTCATGTCCTACATCGTCGAGCGCGCCATCCAAAGCGGCGCCGTGCCTCCCCCGAAGGACGCGACGAAGATACTAAAAGTTTCCCCGGCGGACTTCAAGCGCGCCGCGTCGCGCGCGTGCGCCACACCGGCGGCTGAACTCGAAGACGCGTTTCCGCTCGCCGCGCGCGCCGGCGTCGACGTGCACTATCTGTGTCTCGACGTGACGTACATTTACGCCCTTCTCACCGCCGGTTACGGCGCCGCGGATGACGAGACGGTGCGCATGTTGGACAAGATCATGCACAAGCGTCAAGCCGTCGAGGCGTCGTGGGCGCTCGGCGATGGCATCGCCGTCTTGGGCGCCGTTCAATCCGCCTCGTATCGCGACTAGTCAGACTCTGTATCATCACTAGTATTTCACAACGTCGCTACAACTACCATTACTACTTTTACACGTCTCACTCGCCCTCTCTCCCGCCCGCGCGCGCCTCCGCCGCCGCCGCGTACGCGCGCTCGTACGCGCTCTTCCCGACCCCGGTCGACGCGTCCGTCAACGCGTCCCACGTCCTCGCCCGCGCTTCGTCCAACACCCGACCCTCGAGCTCGTGAAACAATGCGTCGACGAGTTCGGTCCTCGACCGAAGCCTCGCGCGCGGATCTCGAAGCGCGTGCGAGCCGCGCACGGCGAATTCGGTGAAGGTTTTCATCGTCTCATCTCGACGAAGCGCGTCGAGCGTCGACGCGCGGAGGGCGTCGAGGGTGCCGTCGCGACGGAGCGCGGTGATGACGTCGCGTTCGAGGTCGACGTCGCGCGTCGGCGGCGCGGGCGGCGGCGCGTCGCGAGGCATGGTGTGGCGAGAGACGCGGCCGAGGCGAGGCGCGAAGCCGAGCGGCGCGACGACGTCGATCTCGAACGGCGACGACGACGGTGGTGATGGCGTCGATGATTAATTACACAAACACTAGTACTGGTACAACACCGATGGGAAACGAGCGCTCGCGTTCACTCGGTGACGTTTTCGGGAGACGGTCCGACGTCGGCGTCGAAGAGTTGTCGATTCCATTCGAGCAACCACTTGCCGAGGGCGTAATAGAGCGCGCCGTGGCGAACGATGTACAGGAAGAGACTGAGCGCGCCGGCGCTCGGTCCGAGAGCCACGGCGTCGTGTAGCGTCTGCGCCCAATCGGTACCGTCGACGCCGAGGAGAACGGGCACTATGGCGTAGCGCAGCGGCGACGCGTTTTTCGGCGGTCGCACGCGCCACGCGTCTCGCCACGCGGTGTCGACGACCTCCATGTCTAAGCGCTCTCGCGCGCATCGCACGAGACCCGGCACGTGCAGACCGCCGTAGAGAAGGTTTACTTCGTCCACGCCGGGTGATTTGAACGCCTTTTTCACGCCGTCCATGGCGACGTCGTTTCGGCGAGCGACGAGGACGGGCTCCGCCGCGCCGCCGCCCACGGGACCCTCAGCCTGTGCGCTGACGATCATCTGTGCGAACGCCAATCGGCGCGCGCTCTCCAAGTCTCCAGACGCGCAGCAGTCCACCATGGCGCCCAAGACGTTGGACGGCCGTCCTCCCGCCCACACCCAGTCGAGCAACAGCAAGTGCGCCTCGGGACACGGCACGAACCAACAACTGAGCCGCGCGATGATTTTACCCGGATCACCGCCGCTCGCGCGTCCGAAGGCGGTCACCACCATCGCCTCGACCGCGGGCGGTAACGCCTTCCTTCCGCTCGTCACCGCGCTCGCGTTTTTGTTTCGCGCCGTCGACGCCGCGCGCATCGATCCGAGTTCGCCCGCCTCCTCTCGCAACGCGAGGAGCTCCTCTCGTGTCACATCCGCGACGTAAAATCCCTCATATTTTGCATCCAACGCGTCCATCTGCGCCATCAAACCGTGCGCTCCCGCCAATGCGCGCGCCTCGGGCGTCGGCGCCAAGTCCACGCTCAGTCGCCACAGTTTCAAATCGTCCTCCGACGCGCACAAATTCTCCCTCGACGTAATCAACTCCGTAAGCGTCGCGCTCGTCGACGTCGCCAACCGACGCTGTCTTCCAAAATCTGCCGCTAAATCTTCGTAATACGCCGCGTCGCCGTAATGCACCAGCGCGCACACGCGAAGCGTCCTCGCGTCGTCGTCGGCGTGTCTCGCCCGCAGCGTGAGTTCAGCCGATTGTAAACGCCACGAATCGTCCTCGTCGTCTCGTACCAAACGAAGGTACTGTCTCGCGCGATGTCGTCGTCCGCGTCGTCGTCCCCACCGCGCGACGACCGGCGCCGACGCCGACGCCGACGCGTCGCGATCGTCTTCCCACGAATCAAAGTCCGCACCCTCATCTTCTTCTGTCGCGCGCCCGCGCGTCGTCCCCACCGCGTCTCGCGTCGCTCGAACGCGCGGCGCGAGCTCGCAACGCTGTCGTCCTCGCGCCGGCGTCGTCGCGCGCCCGACGCCGACGCCCCCGACGCCTCCGCGCGTCGTCATCGCGCGTCGTCGTGTGCCGTCCCCGCGGTTGGCGCCCCGACCGTACTGTGGTATATCGAAAAGCGATCATTCACCACGAGTATGTCCAGTATTATAAAAAACATCCCTAGGGTTTAGACATATACGTGACGAGTCGCGACTCGTCGTGGTGATGGACTCTCTCTCAAATTGGTGTTACAAGCGCGCGTCGCGACGACGCGCGTCGTCACACGGACGCGCGTCGCGACGCCCGAGCGCGCGATGCGGTCTCGAGAAAACGAGCGCGCGTCTCTGTTGACGCGCGGCGACGCGCGCGACGCGCGCGGACGCGCGTGCGATGGAACCGGGGATGTCGTGCGCGTGACACACTCGAACGATGATGATGATGTTGGCGCGCGCGCGCGCGACAACGCGGGACGCGAGGACGTCGAGGCGGCGGTCGGGTCGAGAAGAGATCGTCGCGGTGACTGTTCGTGGTCGACGCGCGGTGTCGTGAGCGCGTTGGCGTGCGCGGCGGTGGTGGCGGCGATGGGCGCGGCGACGACGCGATCGGCGTCCTCGGACGCGACGCGCGCCGACGCGAGACTCGGCGGCGAGGTGGAGGATGCGGATTTAGGACGCGCGGGCGGACGTCGAGCGAAAGTGAAACAGATATACTCGATGAATCCGCAGGGTAAGACGGATCTCCTGGCGGTGGCGGCGGGTATGGATCCGGTGGCGCACGCGTACCTGCCGGACGCGTTTCATGGATACGACGTGACGCTAGACGTGGCCAAGTTCGCGCACCCACCGGTCGTGAGCAAGTCCAAGACGGGGTTCACGATGTGCATAGACATGCCGAAACAAAACTGGGACTCGGTGTACGCCAAAGGGTTCGGGATGTTGTTTCGCCCCGGGGTGTGCGTGGAGAAGATCAAGATTGGGTGCGACGACGCCGACTCGGACGTGCGGGTGTTCAGCCAGTCTGGATACCTCTGGCGCGGCAAGCGCAAGAATAAGGACGGCGAATATTTGAAACCGGAAAAAACGCACCCCGGTCAGGTGGATATTTACTTTGCTCACGAAGCCGCGGGGACGTTCGGCGGCGACTTGCGTTCGCCCAAGGTGATCAACAAGTTTGATTACGTGGCGTATTTCGATAAGAGTAAGTCTGCGATTTGGTGGCCCTTCGGGCCGACTCTGAACAGTATGACGGAGAGTTTCCCCGCGTACACCCTGCCGCACTCGGAGCGCATCCCGGGCGTGGCGTGGATAGCCATCGATTGTCTGCCACCGCGACCGGGGATCCTCGCGCACATCGCCGAGTACTTTCCGGTGTTTTCCATGGGGACGTGCATGCACAACTACAAGGCGCCCAAAAGGTTACCGGGCCGAGGAGTGGAGAACATCGTCTATCAAAGCAAGATGGCTCGGTACATGTTTTATTTCGCCATGGAGAACGCCGCGGCGTGCGAGGGATACATGACGGAGAAGGTTTGGATGGCGCTCTCGCGAGGCTCCATTCCGATTTACACGGGTGCGTCATCCATCGCCGACATGATGCCCACGAGAAACTCGTACATCGACATTCAAAATTATGATAGCATCGAGGATTTAGTCGAAGAGCTCTACGCAATCGCGCACGACGAGCAAAAGTACGCGAGTTACACCAACTGGCGTTACCAACACCCGAGCGAGTGGTCGGAGGGATTCCGCAAGCTCTTGCGCGTCATGAGCACGGATATCAAAGTCGGCGTGTGCTCCGTCCTTCAAAAGGGCGACGCGGTGTACCCCAAGGCGGAGCCCATCAAGGGCACGTGCGAACACAAAAGAATCTTCGGCAAGGCGCCACAGGCGTGGACGCTGCATGACATCGACAGACCACGTCCCAGGGATCCGACTGAGTTTCTTGAAGTCGTCCCGTGCTCTGAGGAGCACGATCCGACAGACGAGTGCTTCAAATGGCGAGACAAGCCGATCGGCGGTCAGGCGTTCGTCTCGCCGCAGGAGAAACGTCGACGCGTCGCCGATAGACACGCCGAGACGACGGAGGCGAAGGCGAACGCCGAGGCTGAGGAGGCGGCAAAGGAGAAGGCTGAGGCTGAGGCTGAGGCGGCGGCAAAGGCCGAGGCCGAAGCGAATGCTGAGGCGGACGTGAAGGTGAAGGCCGAGGTGGCGGCGAAGGCGAAGGAGGAGCAACTCGCCGCGCCGGCGCCCGTCGTCAAGGAACCAAAGCCGGCGGTACAACAACCGGCGGCGCGGCCCGACGATGCCGACGACGGTGATGATGACGACGATGACGACGATGACGACGATGACGATGAAAAGACCCTGCCGGAACGCCGACGCGCCAGACGCGCCGCCAGACGCGCCGCCGCCGCCGAGAACAAATCGTCGCCGCGACGCGACGCCGCCGACGACGCGTCGACTTAGGACGACGACGGTCGTCGTCGACGCACCGGTGCGACGAACACACCGAGTAAATCGCACGTACGACACGACATCACCCACCAGAGTTGATAACACACACACGAATCGATACTCTCTCGACGTAGCGCGCCCTCGCCTTCGCGCGCGTCGCCTCGCCCTCGCCCCACCCTCCACACCTCGCCGTCTCTACCGATGGGCGCCCTGCGCCTCTCCTACGCCTGGGAGCGCGTCATGACGCTCTTCCTCCCCGCCCTCGTCGCCGCGCGCGCGCCTCGCGCCGCGCCGTCGACGCCCTCGTCCTCGTCCTCGTCGACACCGCGACGACGATCGCCGACCGACGACGCGTCCGACGACACCGCGACGACGACGGACGACGATCCCACCGCGCTCGGCGACCGCGCGGCGACCACATCGACCGCGTCGACGTCCGGCGCCCCGTTCGCCGAGGCCGTGCGCGCGGTGGGCGAGGATGCCATGACGCGCGTCTTTGCGTTTCGAGGCGACGCCATGTCGCCGACGCTTCGAGGTAGAGATGGCGGCGCGTCCGCGTCGTTCTCCGCGTCGATGGATGAATACATTCTCGCGCGACGTCTCGCGCACCCGTTTCGAAGCGCGTCGGTCGGGGACGTCGTCGCGTTCGCGCACCCGACGGATTCTTCGAGGACGCTCGTGCGGCGCGTGAGCGCGACGGAGGGCGACGAGCTCGTGGACGCGGTGAACGCGAGCGTGTACGTGGTGCCGAAAGATCACGCGTGGGTAACGGCGGACGCGGACGCGATGAGTGAGGAGGGTGGACGGTTGAGACACGAAGATTCGAGGACGTTCGGGCCGGTGGAGGCGCGCGCGCTCGAGTGGCGCGTCGTGTACGCGTTTCGAGGCGAGACGGATCACGGCGCGGTGGAGAATAGTCCCGAGGCACTCGTCGCAGACGCGCCCGTGATCGAGGCCGAGTTGGAGAACGCCAAGAGGGCGCTTGGGTGGTCGTCGGGGTGAGTGAGTGTGCGCTACGTAGTGTATATTTTTTGTGTAACATCGACGTCGCGGCGGCGCGGCCGCGGCCGCCGCGTTCGCGTTCAACTAACTAACTAACCTATTTTTGCCGCCGTTCGTAAATCTGTATGAACGTCTCCGCAAGCGTCACTTGTTGCGGCAACACCTCCTGCACGAGTAAATCTTGAATCTCGTACCACGCGTTCTCCGGCGCGTGAAACGCGTGCGCGCGGTACGAGCCGTTTTCGGGCGTCCCGTCGTGCGCCACGTTGGCGATTAAATCGTACGTCGCCGACATCTCGTCGCCGGCGGGCACGGGGATGTGCGCGGCGAGGTTTAATCCACGGGTCGGAAAGGTAACGATGGTGGGATTTTTCTCGACGAAAAAGTTATTCTTGGCGAACCTGGAGACGACGACGACGAGGTACGGCGGCAACTCGCGCAACCGGTACCGTTTTCGCGTCTTGGGATCGACGGTGACGCCGTCAAACTTTTTCAACAATTTGTGCTCGAGAGACACTTGCGGAATGATTTTCTTCTCCATGACGTCCTGGAACAAAGGCGCGTCCGGGAGGTCCACGGTGAGCGTGAGAAACGGCACGACTTTGTTTGCCGCGTCGGCGTCGTCCGCGTCCGCGTCGAGGATTTCGATTCGCCCTCGAAAACACGACTCGACGACGGAATTCGTCTTGTTCTTCTTCTTTTCATCCTTGATGAGTTCGTTGAGAAGCCATCGCGTGAACTGCGCCGCATCGCCGCTCATCAGGGACGCACCCGTCTTATCCGCGCGTTCGCGCGCGGCGCGCGCGAACTCGTGCGGACTCGAGTGCCCCTTGAAATTTTTCGCGTTCCAAATCTTCTTCGTCAGCGACGACAGGGCGGCGAATAAAGACGAATCCTCGGTATCGTCGTGCAGCAACAGCGCGCGACGCAACAGAGACACGCGATTGAGCGCTTGCAACACCGCGCTCGCCCCAAAATCTCTCGCCGCCGCTTCGCCGCCGCTCGTCGACGCGTACGCCGCGGAGACTCTGTTCAACCCCACGCACCCGACCAAAAATTCCGTCCCATCCAACGCGCGACGCCACGTCGATCGCCGTTCCAGCGTCTCCCGCACGTACGTCTCCGCGTACGTCGGCCGCAACACGTCGCGAATCCGCCGCAACGCCGCCGCCGACTCTCCCTCGTCGCTCGTCACCTCGTACCCGTCCGGCAAACACCACGTCTTCCCGTCTCGCAACCGCATGAACAGGTGATGCGACGACTCCAACGCGTGCGCGTACGCGTGCGTCGACCGCCCTCGCCCCGCGTAATACTTCCCACACGTCAAACACGCGTACACGTTGATCGGGGACAGGGACACGGCGCACTTTTTCTCAAAGTCGAAATTCCCGAGCGTGTGCGGGTCGATCGTGTCCAGGTACGGACACGCGACGACGTTCTTCGCGGCGGCGCGGTCATCGCTCGTCACCGTCGTCGTCGTCGCCTTCATCGTCGCGGGTGCGTCGCCGTCGTCCTCATCATCCCCTCGCGCGCGTTTCCTCCCCATCGAGTCCCACCCACCCGTCGTCGTCCAAGTCTCCCCGTCTCCCGTCGCGCGTCCGTCAGTCTCGCCACCGCCCTTCGGTCGTCGTCGACTCATCGTTCAGTCGTCCACCCGTGTCCCTCGTCGAGTCGTCGTCCCTCGTCGTCTCGCCTCGCGCCTCTCCCCTACCCTCACACACCCATAACTTTCACGCGGGTGATACACGTACGCACGGTCTTCTACATCC